>Ga0307517_10000679_pt1 | contig 58489 bp, 44 predicted proteins | sample 23_EM_MG_FD_194515 | JGI IMG/M metagenome (GOLD analysis project Ga0307517, IMG submission 194515) | Populus trichocarpa ectomycorrhiza microbial communities from riparian zone in the Pacific Northwest, United States - 23_EM | ecosystem: Host-associated > Plants > Roots > Unclassified | place... | reverse complement strand
TCAGGCCTGATAGGCTTTCGTAGGCCGATCGAATTCGGCCTATATGGGCCTAGGCTGTCTTCTGGAGCGGCCTGCCTTAGCCCGGCCTACGGCCTATAGGCCGGCCTACCATCGGCCTGGCCCGTTGGGAACACTGTGTGTCAGTGGTAAGGCAACTCTTGAACCATAAAGACGTCAACCCCGACAAGCCAGACAACGAGGGCTATACACCACTCTTATTCGCTGCAAGTAAAGGGCACGAGTCAGTGGTGAAGCAACTCTTGGACCGGCAAGACGTCAGCCCCGATAAGCCGGACAATACACGTCCCTGGCATGAATGGACCGAACACCAGGGGGCTCCTTGGCAAAGGATTTTCAGCTCCCGTGACCCCGGCGGTGTTCGGTCCATTCATGCCAGGGACGTGTAAAGGTATGACGCCACTTTCGTGGGCGGCGAATAATGGGCACGAGTCAGTGGTGCGGAAACTTTTAGACCGGGAAGACGTCAACCCCGACAAGCCCGACAACGAGGGTAATACACCCCTCTCCCATGCAGCATCTTGGGGGCATGAGCCAGTGCTAAAACAACTCTTGCGTCTGGAGGACGTCAACCCCGACACGCGAGACAATCAGGGCTATACACCACTTTCGTGGGCTGCAGGCGAGGGGCACGAGTCCGTAGTGAAGCAACTTTTAGACCGGCAAGACGTCAACCCCGATAAGCCAGACGATCAGGGTAGGACACCACTTTCGTGGGCGGCGGGCAAAGGGCACGAGTCAGTGGTGAAGCAACTTTTGGACCGGGAAGACGTTTACCCCACCCGGCCAGACAAAACTGGTCACATACCACTCTGGCATGCGTCTGCAAAGGGACATGGAGCAGTGGTGAATCTACTGCAAGCCTGGCAAACTCCAATCCCAGCCTGGTTTGCGGTCGAGGAGCTCCAGGCCTCTTTGCCCTCTTCGAGCCTTTGACCGTGGCTATCTGCCATTCCCATATCGTCCCCACGCCCCCCTTCGTAATCCCCTCATCCCTCCTCCTCCTCCACGTCTTCCCCAGGCCTCCAGAGCCTACCCTGTGGTAATGGCCTCTTTTCCACAACCTACTCTTTCTTTCCCTTCTGTGCAAGCCCTATTCCCGAGCTTGCTAATTCTCTAGGTGTTCAATTTGTCACGTTTCCGGAAAAATGGGCACATGTGTAGTTACCAGAAACCTCCCGGGTATTTCGTATCATATCACGATCAAGCGAAGAATCTCTACTCACTGTTACTGGCGGTTGGAAGAAGGTTGAAGGACTGTATTTTCCTCCTTTATATTCTCTCTTAGAACTTTTTTTCCGTTTCATTGATCCTGGTTCTAACTTCCCAATATAGACTCCCCCTTTTATGTACAGTATGATCCCTTCTTTTCACTTATTTTACGCCCTTGATCCTTTCCTTTCTCCTCTGAATAATGCATTGATATTGCCGTTTGTATAGTACAGTTAGGTTAGTTTACCACCCAAATTACTCCTTGTCCAGTGTTCCCAAGCGGCCAGTCCGGACCATAGTCCGGACCATGGGTCGGCAGTCCGGTCAGTCCGGCCATGGTTTTGAGAAGCCTGGGTCAGTCCGGCTTAAATTATCAACGGCCGCCAAAGCCTGCAGGCGCCCAGGCAACCGCCGGGTCGAGAGGATAGGCGGCCGCCAGATGCCCAGGCAAAGCCGCCAGATGCCCAGGTAAAGCCGCCAGATGCCCAGGCAAAGCCTGCAGATCCCGGGTAAAGCCGCCAGATACCTTGACAACGAGTGTTGCTCGTGTAAAACTCAACACTGATTGGCTGAGCTGTTCGCTTATCACATTTAAATTGAACTACATAAATTAACCGACAGATACCCGGCCATTCATAGATATTTGTGAAAGCCGTCAGGCTGCTGGCTGCTCCCACCCCGATTAGAACAATAAATGCTACACGGTGTGTGTGCTTTTAGATCATCTTAAAGTCAATCAATGTCGCCAGCTTATCCATATATCCAATATCTAGTTCTTGTGTTCGCGTCTTTGACCGTTGCGCATTTATTCGGACACCCCACGATAGCCCGCCGAAAAGTTTTGCCTCTGGAAGTAAAGTTTCTAGCCGAGTGATCACATATTTCAAATGTTGAAACACTGGAAGCACGTGTATCAACCCTAACCTTAATCTGTAGAAATGGCTTTCTGCGGATTAAGGTTAGGGTTAAAAACCTGAGGCCTGCAGGTCACCCAGGCCGGGCCCGGCTTTTTTTTTAGAAAGCCCGTTTCCCATAGTCCGGCCCGGCCGTCTCTGAAAAAGCCTGGGTCAGTCCGGCCGTACCCAAAGCCGGACGGACTGGCCGGTTGGGAACACTGTCCTCGTCCATCTCTCTATCCTCCTTTGAACGGGGTGTCTGTATAGACTAACCCCCGCGCCCTTAACCTTTGCAGTCGCCCAGCAGAGGCCTTTGTAGAATAGAGTTTTCCTTTGGCGGGCATCCTGGTGGTCTAAGAAGAGGGATACCGCACGACCGAGGGCTCTGCGGAAGAAGACCCCATTCTATCGGCCAAGAAAGATTCCCTTTCACAACGACCTTTTGGCGGAGTAGCTGTAACAATACTTTAACGCAACCCCCACTCAGATCCGTACCCCGACGATATCCCGGCATCGCAAACGACCCAGGGATATGCCTCTTGACTGATAACAGTGTGTCACCCTTTCGGTGACCGGGACCTCCTTCGGAGGTCTTTCGTAATCCCCTTTATACCAATCCGCCAGTAATAATTGTTATGAAATTTAGCCCCCTAGACTAGTTAGACAACTCCCACTACTTTCATAACACCAGCAAGGAGGATCTACTCTAGGTATTGCCTTGAGGGGGTAACTATACATCTATCCAAACTTACAGGGACAAGGGGTGATGGGTTAAGCAAATCTTGAAAGAAGGGATATCAATGCTGAACGGCCCGCTAGCTGTGTCCGATCTCGGTTATTGGAGGGCCCCTGAATGAATCTCTCCCGGGGGGGATACTGGAAGTACATTGATATGGTTTCCAGGAAGTAGCGTTCATGGGAGGCGGGAGGTGTACGTGGTCACTGCTTATCACTCGGAGCCTTGATCGGTTACCTGTTGTCTGGAGTGGGCTACCGTCGCAATGGAAAAGGCTAATATTCGCATAGGTGCGGTCACCGGAACTGCCATTGCGGTGGGATTATAGAAAAAACGTAGATGCGATGAGCCTTAGAAACGGGGGGGGGACTAGTATGAACAGAACAAGTATGGAATACTAGAATATCGAAATTATGGAGGCTGCGCTGGACTTGAAAACTTCTATAATATTACGCTAATTGTTGCTCTTGTTATTCCGTTCAGATAGCAATATGAGAGGCTATACGGTTGGCTTCGGATTTTACGGACTAGGAGGATGCTGGTGTTCTCTTATACCCCTGAAGAGTTCATTGGCGCTCTTTATTTCTTTCGGTTGACGTCCTAGTTATGACCGGTTGGCATTACTGTAGCTCCTATACTTGTTCTCTTATTCATACACCTTACATTGTTCCACACAGCTTCCTGACGGCGGGTGTTCCAAGAATTTCTATGGGGGGTATGCAGAACCTGGCCTAGCCGCCTACCAACGGTTAATATATCCTGCTGCCTGAATAAAGTGTTTGGTAAACCATCACTACCAGGTTCTGTTACTACTACCTCAGCTACCTTTGGTCGAGTGTTCTGTGTGAGTCTTGGAATGGTTTTCGAGGATGGGGGTTAGTAAGCGGGGTGCGGGTGGCTGGAATGGTGTGATGCAAATGTACTTTGGGCAGGGCGCCGGCGGGCTGAAGGGGTATGAAAATTCCTGGACTGTCTACCAATTGTTGAAGGGACGGTGCAGTTATTTATTTGGCGGGAGTCTTCATGAAGTGGGGTCTCTCTTTGCCTGGGGTGCAGTGGCCTCAGGAGAGAGCGTTGAACAATTGGGAGATCCATAAGGGAGAGTCCTATTTAATAGGTGAAGAATGAAGCTTGTTGTGCGAAGACTTCCGCTGAGAAGGCGCAACAGACCGTAGGGACGGGAGCGTATTTGCCGTTTGTGTATAATATACCTCGTTTGTGCTCCCTATTTGTAGTTAGTTTTTAATGATTCCTGAAAATATGAAGTACTATTTTTGCACCTGCCTAACCCTCATCGGCAAGAAGGACGATCACAAAAATTTCCGAGGTGGTGAGTGCGACGATAACTTGTTTCCTTTCTTTTTCCTCCTTGTATATTTTTTCCCCTCTATTCCGTTCATTCTAATTCCTGTGTTTGTGCGAGCTTGTTGGCCAAAGATCGACCGTGGATATTTGGTCGAAGCTGTTTGATTGATTGTGCATGTACAAGCCAGAGCCTGGAGATACCCTCCCCCTGTTCATCTGCGTGTTGCTCAAAATTTGCGTTTCATTCTCGGAACTGGTTCCGTAGGCTCGGCGCAACCTTTCTTTCTTACTTCTCCAAGTCAACTCTACCTGGCAATTGGGCTACAGCAGAACCTACACTCGCAAGGCATCGGGAGTCCCAAAATCTGCTTCCCCAGTAATGGGAGGGCTAGGATAACAGGAATCCGGCACCACGCAATGATCATGCTCCTCTCCTAGGCACTTTTCTATTATCTCGGCGCTCCGTTTGCTACTTGATTGAAGCACGGGCTGCTAGAATGCATACCAACACCCCGCCAGCCTACTCACAGACCGGGCTTTCACGTAGTACGAGCCTTGAGAGCTATACGGACTAATTTAGAGGGTTTCTGAAAGGCATGTTCATTCCTGATATGGGCGGGAACAATCAGTCTAAGGATGCGGACGGTAGCAACAGAAGTTGTCATATCGGAGATACTGGGGAGGAAGCTAGAAGCGAAATGCGAGTGATATTTGATGATTCCAGAGAGCCACTTGTTTTCCGGTGAAGGGAGTGAAATAAATAGCAGGGGGGAGATTAACAAAATGACTAATCACAAAATTGGTTGGGCTGCTGGGAGAAGAGCAAGAAGGTGGGTATTCCTGTAACCCGTAATGTAAGTTCAAGGATCTTATTTAGGGGGATAACGAGGGCTGGAAAGTATCTTTCCTTAATTGGTTAACTCCAGCTTCAAGCCGAGGAGTTATTCCGCCTATCTCTTGGCCGTAGCGACAGGCGAAGGGAGGCATCACTGATTACTCAAGTTGGCATAGAGACTCCGGAGCTGCGAGAATCGGCAATTCCCCGCCGTCTGACTGGCCGAGATTTGTTTGTGGTGCATATCTTCGTCGGGTACTGAAGACGAAGAAACCCGGCCTACCCTATCTACTTTTCGAAGCATAGGAAACTTCCAGTCAATAACCGCCACAGATGAGAAAACCCGCCTGATAAAACAAGTCACAATTCACAATCGATTCAACTCTCCTAAGCTAATTCGCAAATCTTCACTCAAGATGAACTCTGAGAAAAGAAAAGAAAAGAAAAGAAAACCTAAGCGAAAATACTTGCTCGGTTGTTCGACTATTTAAGTGCAAATGATCCACCTCTTGTTGTCCGCTATCCCGAATTTTCTTTCGTCTGTTGCCGGTTTCAACTGTTTGCTCGTGGTAGGAAGAAACGAGAGTGAAGTGAAGGATTGTCACCTTACATAGACTCGCCCCCCCTTGCCAGCCAGGCCTTAGCACCCTTGTAGGAGACATGACCCATCGAGCTCCTATGGAAGACGAGCGCCGCGTATTATTATTTTTCCAAGCAAAGATCTATCACCAACGATCATTCATGCTCCCCTTGACGATTCCCAACCAGCTAAGATGTTCTAACTGTCAAAGAGGGAAATGAGGATCTCACGGAAGTAGCCGATAGACTAAAAGAATTAATTCACTTGGAACTTTTGACACTTTGGAGGAAGGATATGGAACGTAGGTTTTTACCGCCTATACTTTGTTCCTTCGCTCGCTCGCTTTCGCCCATTTCATCATCTAACCAAAAAATCAACCTAACGGGAGAGACAGGTGTATAAGTAAGAAACAAATACCATTTCCTGATCCTTCTTGGATCACCACACCCATCTCTGTGTTTCCCGCATGCCCCTGTTCCTTCGTACACTTCCGTAATAACAAAGAAAAGACATAGTGGGAAAAACCTATTGTTGAAAATTCTCCCGTATCCATTCCGTCCGTTCCATCTGCATGTCTCCTGAACTCTCCTTCCTACTCCCGTAAGAAAGCCAAGCACCTCCGTCCAAAACTAACTAAGCAAAGCTGAATTTTATCCACAACTGTACTGTACTCGTACTCATAGTGCTAGACTCTCGCGACACTGGAACAGATCGTAAAGCTAAATTTATCCAGGTATAATTTGGCTCTGGGGTACTTCGTTAAACCTTTTGGTAAAACTTTAATAGGTTTCGATGGAGGTTTGTTCCCCCGGTTCTCGTAGTCCTAAATGCTCCTTAATTCCCTCTAGGGAGGAGTGCTATGACCGACGATATGTATGCAGCGGGAGACCTCCATGGGTTCTGAGGGTGGCCCTTCTTGTGAATGGAAAGAATGAAAGAGAAACACGTGACTCATGAGCCTCGCCTGTGGCTCACCCTCAACCCTGCGGAAATGAGGATAGCATCCCCTACAGGCACAAGCTACCCACACCTCTCAGGTGATGATTCAAGCGGTGTGCCGCTGTATTGTGATTCCCCCCATGCGTGGCTGTATATTTGGCTTGCCAGTTGATTTCTTACTATACCTTGTTTTTGTCTAGGCTTCCGGCTCCGGGGGGTGCAGCGCCTGAGGTCCGCGAGGTGGCCCTCCTTGCGGGCACGGAATGAATGTGTTTCCTAGATTCGAGTTTACAAGGGGAAATCGTGAGTGTCGGCCATGACTTGCGGCCCACCCTGAACCTTGTAACCATTCCGATAGCATTCCGTGCTTGATATCGGGAGTTCTGAGGTGCTGGCTTAAGCGCTGCCCCACCGTATTATGATTCGCTTTATGCTTGGTTGTATTATATGATATGTTTCGCGCCGTTTGTTGATTTCCCTATACCTGATTATACGATGCCTCGTATTTAGGTACAGTACAAGGAGGAAACAATGCATTGTCGCTGGTGTGAAACCGGATGGACCGCCTTTGTTCTCGGGATATCACGTGCGATAACGGAGATTCTGGATTGCGTGCTTTGTGGGGCCCGGGGCCCCAACGGTCGAGGGGCGGCTCTAGGATTCTCTATGGGAATTGTGTGATTACCATGGAGGGTTTTGGTATCTGCAATAGCCAAAAGCCACCCCTCAATTGTTTGTCTCCAAGACCACCTGTCTACGCGCTAGATTTTCGAATACAAGTAGATTTTCGAATACAAGTTGAAACGATACAAGAGGTTTAGGAAGCGGGCACCGACTGTGATGGATTTTTGCATTTAGTCACACCTAGCCTTCTCGCAAGATAGAAAAACGTGCCATTACTGTTCCCCGCGGCACCTCATTTCTTCACTCTAATCCTTAATCTGCCGGAGCGCCGGGAAGATGGTTAAGATGGGTTACAGTTTGGCGCTCTAGTAATTCGGCTCCGACAAATGAAGGATACTTCCTAAATATGGGCTTTTTCTCCACGTGTCTCTTGGGCGCAGCACAAGAAGGACTGATGGATAAAGAATTTATCCCTTCTATAATATTTACCAGCCTTGTAGCCTTGTGTAGGGCTTCGCTTCGTCGATTTAATTAGAGGTAATCCTAGGGCTGGCCTGTTAGGGTTAAGAAGAGTGACAATTCTTGATGTTTGGAGGATTTCACATTCGCCATTTATCCTTTAAGAGGGGATTATTCGCTGCCTAGGAATAAAGCAGGTGGTTCTCCTAGAGCATGGTCCCGTTTGCGCCCGAGTGGAAACAAGAGAGCACGAGTTTTGATTTCACAAATTCCTGGTCAATTGATTGGGTGCAATTGGGTATCGTACCGGTAGTTGCAGCGCTGGGCGATGAACCCCACTTTTCTCAAACCTAGTGGATCTTTCCCCGCAGATCCAAAGCTCTTCAGCACCCTATTCTCTACAGAATTTCAAGCAACGAAAAACGAAGGATGTCTCGAGCTTTTACCGAAAACATCAATTCTTTCAATGTGTCGAATAACATTTTCCTTACTCCCGCCGATGATGAGTCCAAAATCTTGGCCTGGTTGTCACCCTTAGAGGCGCATGTGCGACACCTGGATATATGCGATCAGCGGGTGGATGGTATAGGGAGCTGGCTACTGGAAACAAAGGAGTTCAAGGACTGGTATAATGGTAGCGAGATGGAAGGATCTGATCATGCGGCCTTATTTTGCTATGGGGACCCGGGGGTCGGCAAGAGCTACATCAGGTAGGCGAGACCACCAGTGAGGGAGGAGCAATGGACGTTATTGCTGACAGGTCGCGATGGTAGTTCCGTGGTGGTGGACTATTTATGCGATCAGGCTGTAGAACTGGATATGGCGGTCGCTTGTTTTTACTATGATTTTGCTTCCCGGGAGGCCCAGTCTCCAACAAATATGCTGGGCTCCCTGCTCAAACAACTCCTGGGTGGGCTTGGGGCAATCCCGATGGAAATCGTGCAGAAATTTCGGAACCAGAAGAAGGTGATTGGTAGTCGAAGACTTCGACTTCCTGATATTGTGAAAATGTTCGGGACTGTGCAAACTCTACAACGCACATTCATATGTGTTGACGCTCTTGACGAATGCGTTCCGGAGCATCAACTGGAGGTTCTTGATGCATTGGGACAAATTCTCCAGGCGTCCCCAAAAACTCGAGTGTTCATGACCGGGAGGTCACATATCCGGGGAGCGATCGAGAGGGTACTGGGAGGAAGAGCAACAAGTGTATCGATTAAGCCCCGGGACCACGATATAGTCACATATCTGCGTGCAAGACTGGGGAAGGACACAACTCCCGAGGTGATGAATAGTGGGCTGGAGGACGCTATCATGAAAAGCATTCCCAAAGAGATCTCTGAGTCGTGAGTAGTAGCATAGGATCAAGGAACCCTTTGTAACATATACTAACACGCGTAAATCCAGATTCCTACTAGTTTCGCTCCAGACGACAACGATCTTAAGAGAAACGACAATCCATCGGAGGCGAAATAGGCTCCACGCGGTGCGAGATGGGTTAGGGTTGGGGGGTGCATATGAGACAACACTGGAACGGATAAGAGGTCAAGAAGGGGAGAAAACAAAACTTGCGATGACCACATTGATGTGGATATGTTATTCGGAGAGGCCATTACGGGTAGACGAATTGTGCCATGCACTGGCTGTGGAAATTGGATCTACATATTTCAATAACGACAATGTTCCTGCAACCGAAACGTTGCTCTCCTGCTGCCAAGGACTAGTCGTTCTCGATAAGGAAGCCTCGGCCTTCCGGTTGATACACCACACACTCCGCGAGTATCTCTGCGCTCATGGTAGCCTTTTCCCACGGGCTCAGTCGCTAATGGCGGAAACCTGCTTAACTTATCTGAATTCAGACCAGTCCAAGGCCCTTCCTGCTAAGCCGCAACCGGACCTCTCAAGCATGCCCTTCATCAAATATTGTTCGAGATATTGGGGCACCCATGCAAGGTGGGAACTTTCAGATCACGCAAGATCTCTTGCAATGGGACTCTTGGACCGGTATGGGAACCACGTAGCCGCAAACTCACTTTTTGAGCAAATATTAGATCCATTTGATTCCCTTAAAGTCAATGCTCCTTCGCTGTTCACTGGACTACACTGTGCATCTTTCTTCGGGATTGTTGATATAATGAATGATTTGTTGAGAATGGGTGACTGTGATGCCAACCGGGGAGATTCTGGGGGCATAGCGCCACTCGCATGGGCCGCGAGGGGTGGACAGGCGCAGGCAGTGGAGCTATTACTAGGGCTGGAAGCCGTCGACCCGGACAAGCTAGATAACGATGGCAACACACCACTTTGGTGGGCTGCGGCGAATGGGCATAGATCGGTGGCGAAACAACTTTTGGATCGGGGAGACGTCACCCCGGACAAGCCGAACAATCTGGGCTTTACACCCCTCTTTGGGGCTGCAGTCGAAGGACACGAGTCAGTGGTGAAGCAACTTTTGGACCGGAAAGACGTCAACCCCGACAAGCCAGATAACGAGGGAAGGACACCACTTGTGTGGGCGGCGAATAATGGGCACGGGTCAGTGGTGAAGCAACTTTTGGACCGGAAAGACGTCAACCCTGACAAGCCAGATAACAAGGGAAGGACACCACTTGTGTGGGCGGGGAATAATGGGCACGGGTCAGTGGTGAAGCAACTTTTGGACCGGAAAGACGTCAACCCCGACAAGCCAGACAACGAGGGAAGGACACCACTTGTGTGGGCGGCGAATAATGGGCACGGGTCAGTGGTGAAGCAACTTTTGGACCGGAAAGACGTCAACCCCGACAAGCCAGATAACGGGGGCAGGGCACCACTTTGGTGGGCTGCGTGTAAAGGATACGAGTCAGTGGTGAAGCAAATTTTGGACCGGAAAGACGTCAACCCCGACAAGCCAGATGACGAGGGCAGAACACCACTTTGGTGGGCTGCGAGTCAAGGACGCGAATTAGTAGTGAAACAACTTTTGGGCCGAGAAGACGTCAACCCCGACAAACCAGATAATGAGGGCAGAACACCCCTCAGCGATGCTTCAGCTGGTGGGCATGAGCGAGTGGTGAGGCAACTTTTGGACCGGGAAGATGTCAACCCTGACAAGCCAGACAATGAGGGTGGGACACCACTCCTATGGGCTGCAATGAAAGGGCACGAGTCAGTGGTGAAGCAACTTTTGGACCGAGAAGACGTCAACCCCGACAAGCCAGATAACGAGGGAAGAACACCACTTTGGTGGGCTGCGAGTCAAGGACGCGAATTAGTAGTGAAGCAACTTTTGGGCCGAGAAGACGTCAACCCCGACAAACCAGATAATGAGGGTGGAACACCCCTCAGCGATGCTTCAGCTGGTGGGCATGAGCGAGTGGTGAGGCAACTTTTGGACCGGGAAGATGTCAACCCCGACAAGCCAGATAACGAGGGCAGAACACCACTTTGGTGGGCTACGCGTAAAGGATACGAGTCAGTGGTGAAGCAACTTTTGGACCGAGAAGACGTCAACCCCGACAAGCCAGATAGCCGTGGAATCACACCCCTCAGCGAAGCTTCGGGTGGCGGGCATGAGCGAGTAGTGAAGCAACTTTTGGATCGGGGAGACGTCAACCCCGATAAGCCAGACGATGAGGGGAGGTCACCACTTTCGTGGGCGGCGGGCAATGGGCACGAGTCAGTGGTGAAGCAACTTTTGCACCGCGAAGACGTTAACCTCGCCGGACCAGACAACAATGCTCACATACCACTCTGGCATGCGTCTGCGGGGGAACATGATGTAGTAGTGGATCTACTGCAAGCCTGGCAACCTCCAATCCCACCCTAGTTTGCGGTCGACGAGCTCCAAGCCTCTTTGCCCCCCTTGAGTCTTTGACCGCTGCCATCTGCTATTCCCGTATCGTTCCCACGACCTTCCCTCATGACCCCCCCGCCCCTCCTCCAAGCCTTCCCCAATCCTCTAGTTCCTACCCTCTGGTCATAGCCTCTTTTCCTCAATGTGCTCTTTCTTTCCCTTCTGTGCAAGCCCTATCCCCATGCTTGCCAATTCTGTAGGCGTTCGATTTGCTATCATACCCCCCTGGAAAATAGTGCACATATGTGGTTACCGGAAACCTCCCGGGTGCTTCGTACCACGATCAAGTGAAGAATTTCGAGTCTGTTACCGGAGGTTGGGATAAAGTGGTGGGAGGCTATTTTCATATTCTATTTTTGCCCTTAGGCCTTCTGTTCTGTTTCATTTATCATTGTTTCGATTTCCCAGTATAGATACCCCCTCTTATGTATGGCATGATCGCTTCTTTTCACTTGTCCACGTTTTAGATCATTTCTTCTTCTCCATTCTCCTATGGATAATAGATTGATATCCTTTGTATAGTGTAGTTAGGTTAGTTTACCACCCAGATTACCACTCATCCACTTCTCTTTCCGTCTTTGGGCCAGGTGTCTGTACAGATTTGCCCACCGCACCCTCACCCCTTGCAGTCACCCGCCAGAAACCCTTGTATAATGGAATTTTCCATTGATGGAGATCTTGGTGGCCTAAGCGGAGGGGTGTCGCACAATTGGGGCTTCTGTGCAGGAGGACCCATTCCACCGGAAAAGAGAAATTCTATTTGATGGAGACTTTTTGCCCCGAGTGGCTGTAATAATACTTTAACACAGACTTCATTCAACTATGTATCCCAAAGGTACCCAATCATCACAAACGATCCACTTAACTTATAGCAGTAGATTATCCCTCCGACGACCAGAAACTTCCAAAGCAAGTTTCCGGTCTTCCCCCTTTCACCAATCTGCCACTAATGAATGTTATGATATTTCGTCCCCTAGACTAGCCAGAAACCCTCCAGACACTAGCAGGGAGGACCTACTCTGGGTATCCCCGAGAGGGCGGGGGATGACTGCGCATCCACCCAATCCTATAGGGCGAGGGATTGTGGGCTAAGAAAATTGTGAAAGAAAGGACTTCAATGCAGAACAGCCCGCCGAGTATATCCTGATTGAGGTGGTGGCACAATCGTGTAAGTCTTGTGAGAGGGGAAGGATGTCGTGGTGTCAATTTTCTATGGACGTTGCTAGCTAAAGGTCACTCGAGTAGTGAAAACTCTACGTACATAACCCCATACATCTGTTCACACTATAGAACGTTCACCCGTCCACACTTTAGTGTTCCTCTATCTCATGTGCGCTTCTAGTTGCCGTGCTCCACTCTCCCAATACAACACTCTACTACTAGGATTATTATACCGTCATATCTGATCGTGGGTTTTGGAGAGGTTTTGAACGGATTTCTCATGGGGGGGAATACCGGTAGTATTTCATAGGTATGGTACCTAGGCAATAGCGTGTGTAGGGAGCCAGAGGTCCATGAGATCCCGCTTATCACCTGGAGAATTGAGGCTACCTACTATCCGGAGTGCGCTCTGCTCGCGACAGAAGTGCCTGATATTCGTACTAGCATCGTCATGGGAATGGCCGTTGTGGCGGAATTGTGGAGAAAACATAGATGGGAGAGCCTCAGGAGTGGACTGGTATGAACGGAACAAGTACGATATGAAACGTTGGAATCTCGAGAGCAGGGGGCTGCGCTGGACTCGGAAACTTGTATATGCTCATTGCTATTCCTGTCGTTCTGTTAAGATACGGTAGCGATATGGGAGGCTGCAGGGTTGGTTTCGGGTTACATTGCGGGCTAGCAGGACATTAGTACTTATGCCCTTAATTGCTCCCTGGATGTCCTCTATCCTAACATCTCGGTTAGGGCTAGTGGGTATTATCGTGGTTCCTATGCTTATTCTCTTGTTCCATACTCCGTATATTCTTTAACTCGATCGCACGTTGTGTGCGAGCAGTGAAAAGCGCCTCGGGAACGGGGGGGTCGGTGGGTGGGGGGTTGGGATGGTGTCGGTGGTGTGCTGATTCTAGGATGTGAACTGGGCGATAGTCTGCCAATTAGTTGAAGGATAGTGCAGTCACTTGGTAGAAGTCTTAGTGAAATGGGGATTCTTTTTGGAGGGGACTGCCGAAACCCGAGAGGGAGCGGGGGTATTGCGCAATTGGGATCAGTGCGAGGGAGAGTTCTGTTCCTTAGATGGAAGAGGGATCCTGGCCCACAAAGACTTCCGTTGGTAGATACAACATATTGTGGGGACGGAAGCGTGTTCGCTGCTTTTTGTGCGTATCCTCACTCGTGTTCCTTCTCGTGGCTAGTTTTCTGTGAAGCTGTGGGAGTGATGATTTCTGAAAGGTATGAAGGGGCCGTTTTTCACACCTACCCCGCTCTTGCAAACATCCATGACATCCAAGAGAAGGACGACCACGAGCATTTCCCACCACATGACGGCAACCGCAGCTCACTTGTTTTCCCTCTTCAATGCCTCTTCTTCCCGTCTATTCCACTCTTCCTACCCCCCTCGGCTTACCGTATGCGAACCTGTCGGTTGAAGAGTGACCGTAAGGACTCAATCGAGGAAACCTTAACCATAGACCTCCAAGCGAGGACATTTGATAGAAGGAATTTGATTGTAGATCTCCGAGTGCGAAGCTGGTGACACTCTCCTCCCGAGGTTGTGTGTATTGCTCAACACATACCGAGTCGCGTTCCTCTGGACCAAGTTCGGTTCCTTGGGTATGAAGCGATCGTTCTCGCTTACATAACCATGGTAATGCGCAGCCGATCCCGTGGAACGACACTCCCAAGACTTTACCAGTCACGGGATCTGTTTCCCCAGTAACGAGAGGACTAGGATAGCCGGAATTCCATACTACATAACGATTCAAGTTGTACGAGTACTTCTCTCCTGGCCCTATTATTATCTCAGCCCTATTCGCTCCTTGATTGAAGAGCCTGCTAGAATGCGCACTAGCATCTTGCCATTCTACCTATAGATGAGCCTCTCATGTAGGAATGAGCCTTGGAATCCATACGCAATGCTTTGGGGGTCTCGCAGATGGCATGCTAATTCCTGATATGGGCGGGAACAATCGGGCTAAGGTACGGACTGTAGCAACAGAAGGTGTCACATCAGAGATTGAGGATGTTGGGAGAAAAATGCGAGTGATATTTGATGATTTGAGTTGGGTGTACTAGTGATCCGGTGAAGGGGGCAAAATAAATAGCGACGGAGATTAACCAAATCCCCAACGACAAAATTGGCTGAGCTGCTGGGGAAAGAGAAGAGAGGTGCTGTAGGTATTCCTGCAGCCTGTATATACCATCCCGCTTAAGTCTAAGGATCATATTTAGGGGAAGGTCGAGAGCAGGAAAGTATCTTTCTTTAATCGGCGGCTAACCATAGTTTCAAGCCCAACCGTTATTTGGTCTATCTCTTGGCCGTAGCGATAGGCGGAGGGGTGGGGCATAGCGAGACTCTCGAGCTGCGAGAATTGGCAATTCCCTGCTGTCTGACTGGTCGAGATTTGTTTGTGGTGCTTATCTTCCGTGCTGGTACTGTACCAGCGCCCGTACTGCTAGACTCTCGCGATGCTGGAACAGATCGCAAGCTAAATTTATCTGTGCATAATTTGGCCCTGGGGGCTGACCCTCAACCCTGTGGCAATGAGGATAGCATTCCCTACAGGTACTCTACGAGCTACCAACACTTCTCAGGTGACGACTCAAACGGTGTGCCGCTGTTGAGATCCCTTTGTGAGTGGTTGTATGTTTGGCTTGCTGGTTGATTTCCTACTACGAGTATACCTTGTTTTGTCTGGGCTTCTGGCTCTGGGTGGTTCTAAGAGAAATGTATAGCAGTGTTCCCAACCGTCCTATAGTCCCGTCCGTCCCGGGCAGGGTGGGAAAGGACGGCCGGGCACGGCGTCCGTCTTTTGTAAACACCGCAGGACTGTAGGTTGACGGCCGGGCCCTGCAGTCTTTTTTGGAAATGGTAACTTCCGGTAGGTACCTACCGTCTTGAGTAAGGACGGGCGTCACCTCTAGGTTACCTACCGTCCAGCATAATGACGGGCGTCACCTGTAGGTTACCTACCGTCCTGCATAAGGACGGGCGTCCCTTGTAGGTCAAGGAAGTGGAATGGGGTCAGGGTGCTCAGAACCAGGATCGGATATCACTGGAAGCATTGGTTGATTGATAGCGAAATTTGGTACCTAAGCTTCTCTTCATTAGAATAAAAATGTTTCACATCTTGATAACACTTACCTAATGCTCATGAAATTCGAAAATGAAACATAAACTAAGACACCTATAGGGCCCGTCCGTCCGTCCCGGGCATAGGTCAGGACGGACTGCAACTGGGCGTCCGTCCCGTCCGAAGGTCTCAAACTTGGCGTCCGTCCCGTCCTAGGCTAAAGACGGACGGACTGGACGCTTGGGAACACTGACATTGTATAGTAAAAAACCTGTTCGTATCTGGGCCCCCAAATAAAATATACCCTGCTGATTCCAGGCACTGCTTGCCAGTGACGAGTAATTGATAGCTAATTGCCCGAGTTTCAAGCTAGAGATTGCTCCGCCGATCTCTTCACTTAAATAGGGCACCGCTCGTTTTTTTTTCCCAGTTTTTTTCGCACAGCGTGAGACTCTCTCGAGTTGCAGGAATAGAGAGTTTGCGCAAGGAGACCTAGGTGTCAGGAAAACAGGTTATTTTCTGTTAACCTAAAAGTCTTGGACACCCAGGGGGGTAGTGAGACCTGGAAGAAGTGTAAAATCGGGCTTTTCAGACCTGAAGAAATCCGATCGCTGAAGAACAATAAATCAGCAGCAACACAGTACTCTTTTTACATTTTATTAAAAGGTCCTACTGATGACAATGTTGGGCATTCAGTAGTAGATTATCATCTGTTCTATAGCAGTCAGTATGGTTAGTACCCAACTTGTGTATCTTGGAATCCTAATTTGAGCAGGGAACAAATTTGACGGCAATGCGATATCACCCTACTCAATCCCCATCTTCCAGCTATCATACCAAGCTATGATACCTACACCTGTTGCGCAAGCTCATTCTTAGACCTAGGTCCATTTCCTATTAACCGCCACCTAGGTCCACATGCGCAAACTCTCTAAAGGGCATCGTAAGTCTTTATGATCTGATCTCCTGGGCGGATATAGTGCCCGCAGTGCCAGAATCTCCCGAAGCTAGAACAGACTGTAATCAGAACTGGGGTACGCCCCCCGATGGGATGGTGTAGAGACTCGAATGATGCGAAGTCGCGGTTTTTTACCATGGCGCCGCACAATTTGGTACCGGGGTAATTCGTCCGTCCTTTTTACAAAACCTCTATAGGTTTGGCGGGGTTTATTTTGAACCTCTAGTGGTCTTGAATACCATTCTCTCCATCCACCGAGAAACGGTACAACTGATGGGCGAACACGTTGTAGGGGACTTTCATGAGTTTTAGATTATGAGTTCACGAGGTAGCCCTCGCAAGCACGGAATGAATGTATTTCAGAGCTACGGCCCCAGATTACAAGGGGGCATGAGTGTCGGGCTTCACTCGCGGCTCACACTGAACCTTGCAACCATGGCGTAGCATCCCGTGCTTGATATTGTCCGTGGACAAAATTAACCGCGGATCAACCATCGATGATAACGCACCCCTACTCATCACGCTGTGCTGTCAACACCACTTAAAGAACTTTCTCTAGCTCAAATATGAATTTCTACTATGTATTCTACCTTATACTTATATCCTTGGTTTTTTTCTTCGCTTTTAGTGATGGTGGTGTTGGTGGGGGAGTGTTGTTGTCATGGCTTAATTTTTTCTCCCTTGGTTGATCCGCGGTTAATTTTGTCCACAGACAATACTAACACTTCCGAGGTGCTGACTAAGCGCTACCCCACTGGTTGTGATTCTCTTTATGCTTGGTTTTACGATATGTTTGGTGTCGTCCGTGGATTTTTTTATACCTGAGTATACGATGCCCTGTATTTGCCTAAGCTTTCGGAACTAGGTGCCGAACTGCACAAGGAGGGAACTGCATTGTCGCCGGTGTGAAACCGGATGGACCGCTGTTGTTCCAGAGATATCACGTGCGATAACGGAGATTCTGGATTGCTTGCTTTGTGGGGCCCGAAGCCCCAACAGACGAAAAGAAGCTCTAAAATTCTCTATGGGAATTGTGTGATTGCGGAGGGTTTTGGTATCTACGCGCCAGATTTTCGAATACAAGTTGAAACGATATAGGAGGTTTAGGAAGCGGGCACCGACTGTGATGGATTTTTGCATTTAGTCACACCTGGCCTTCTCGCAAGATAGAAAAGCGTTCCATTACTGTTCCCCGCGGCACCCCATTTCTTCACTCTGCTCCTTAATCCGCCGGAGCGCCGGGAAGATGGTTAGGATGGGTTACAGTTTAGTGCTCTAGTAATTCGGCTCCGACAAATGAAGGGTACTTCCCAAATATGGTTGTTTTCTCCACATGTCTCTTGGGCGCAGCACAAGGACTGATGGATAAAGAATTCATCATTTCTATAATACCAGCCTTGTAGCCTTGGGTAGGGCTTCGCTTCGTCGATTTAATTACCGGTAATCCTAGGGCTGGCCTGTTAGGGTTAGAAGAGTGACAATTCTTGATGTTTGGAGGATTCCGCATTCGCCATTTATCCTTTAAGAGGGGGTAATTCGCTACCTAGGAATAAAGCAGGTGGTTCTCCTAAAGCATGGTCCCGGTTGCGCCCGAGTGGAAACAAGAGAGCACGAGTTTTGATTTCACAAATTCCTGGTCAATTGATTGGGTGCAATTGGGTATCGTACCGGTAGTTGCAGCGCGGGGCGATGAACCCCACTTTTCTCAAACCTAGTGGAACTTTCCCCGCAGATCCAAAGCTCTTCAGCACCCTATTCTCTACAGAATTTCAAGCAACGAAAAACGAAAGATGTCTCGAGCTTTTACCGAAAACATCAATTCTTTCAACGTGTCGAATAACATTTTCCTTACTCCTGCCGATGATGAGTCCAAAATAATGGCCTGGTTGTCACCCTTAGAGGCGCATGTGCGACACCTAGATATATGCGATCAGCGGGTAGATGGTATAGGGAGCTGGCTACTGGAAAGAAAGGAGTTCAAGGACTGGTATAATGGTAGTGGGGAGGAGGGATCTGATCATGCGGCCCTATTTTGCTATGGGGACCCGGGGGTCGGCAAGAGCTACATCAGGTAGGCGAGACCAGTGAGGGAGGAACAATGGACGTTATTGCTGACAGGTCGCGATGGTAGTTCCGTGGTGGTGGACTATTTATGCGATCAGGCGGCGGAACGAGATATGGCGGTCGCTTGTTTTTACTATGATTTCGCTTCCCGGGAGGCCCAGTCTCCAACAAATATGCTGGGCTCCCTGCTCAAACAACTCCTGAGTGTGCTTGGGGCAATCCCGATGGAAATCGTGCAGAAATTTCGGAACCAGAAGAAGGTGATTGGTAGTCGAAGACTTCGACTTCCGGATATTGTGAAAATGTTCGGGGCTGTCCAAACTCTACAACGCACATTCATATGTGTTGACGCTCTTGACGAATGCGTTCCGGAGCACCAACTGGAGGTTCTTGATGCATTGGGACAAATTCTCCAGGCGTCCCCAAAAACTCGAGTGTTCATGACCGGGAGGTCACATATCCGGGGAGCGATCGAGAGGGTACTGGGGGGAAGAGCAACAAGTGTATCGATTAAGCCCCGGGACCACGATATTGTCACATATCTGCGCGCAAGACTGGGGAAGGACACAACACCCGAGGTGATGAATAGTGGGCTGGAGGACGCTATCATGAAAAGCATTCCCAAAGAGATCTCTGAGTCGTAAGTAGTAGCGTATGATCAAGGAACCCTTCGTAACATATACTAACACGCGTAAATCCAGATTCCTACTAGTTTCGCTCCAGACGACAACGATCTTAAGAGAAACGACAATCCATCGGAGGCGAAATAGGCTCCACGCGGTGCGAGATGGGTTAGGGTTGGGGGGTGCATATGAGACAACACTGGAACGGATAAGAGGTCAAGAAGGGGAGAAAACAAAACTTGCGATGACCACATTGATGTGGATATGTTATTCGGAGAGGCCATTACGGGTAGACGAATTGTGCCATGCACTGGCTGTGGAAATTGGATCTACATATTTCAATAACGACAATGTTCCTGCAACCGAAACGTTGCTCTCCTGCTGCCAAGGACTAGTCGTTCTCGATAAGGAAGCCTCGGCCTTCCGGTTGATACACCACACACTCCGCGAGTATCTCTGCGCTCATGGTAGCCTTTTCCCACGGGCTCAGTCGCTAATGGCGGAAACCTGCTTAACTTATCTGAATTCAGACCAGTCCAAGGCCCTTCCTGCTAAGCCGCAACCGGACCTCTCAAGCATGCCCTTCATCAAATATTGTTCGAGATATTGGGGCACCCATGCAAGGTGGGAACTTTCAGATCACGCAAGATCTCTTGCAATGGGACTCTTGGACCGGTATGGGAACCACGTAGCCGCAAACTCACTTTTTGAGCAAATATTAGATCCATTTGATTCCCTTAAAGTCAATGCTCCTTCGCTGTTCACTGGACTGCACTGTGCATCCTTCTTTGGGATTGTTGATATAATGAATGATTTGTTGAGAATGGGTGACTGTGATGCCAACCGGGGAGATTCTGCAGGCATAGCGCCACTCGCATGGGCCGTGAGAGGCGGACAGGAGCACGCAGTGGAGCTGTTACTAGGGCTGGAAGCCGTCGACCCGGACAAGCTAGATAACGATGGCAACACACCACTTTGGTGGGCTGCGGCGAATGGGCATATATCTGTGGCGAAACAACTTTTGGATCGGGGAGACGTCAACCCGGACAAGCCGAACAATCTGGGCTTTACACCCCTCTTTGGGGCTGCAGTCGAAGGACACGTGTCAGTGGTGAAGATACTTTTGGACCGGAAAGACGTCAACCCTGACAAGCCAGATAATGAGGGCAGGACGCCACTCTCGTGGGCGGCAAATAATGGGCACGAATCGGTGGTGAAGCAACTTTTAGACCGGAAAGACGTCAACCCTGACACGCCAAACGATGAGGGTAATACACCACTTTTGCGGGCTGCAATGGAAGGGCATGAGTCAGTGGTGAAGCAACTCTTGGACCGGAAAGACGTCAACCCAGACAAGCCAGATAATGAGGGCAGGACACCACTCTTGTGGGCGGCGAGTAATGGGCACGAGCCAGTGGTGAAGCAACTTTTGGACCGGAAAGACGTCAACCCTGACACGCCAGACAACAAGGGCTATACACCACTATCGTGGGCGGCGAACAACGGGCACGACTCAATGGCGAAGCAATTCTTGGACCGGCAAGACGTCAACCCCGACAAGCCAGATAATGAGGGCAGGACACCACTCTTGTGGGCGGCGAGTAATGGGCACGAGCCAGTGGTGAAGCAACTTTTGGACCGGCAAGACGTCAACCCCGACAAGCCAGACAATGAGGGTAGGACACCACTCCTATGGGCTGCAATGAAAGGGCACGAGTCAGTGGTGAAGCAACTTTTGGACCGGCAAGACGTCAACCCCGACAAGCCAGACAATGAGGGCAGAACACCACTTTGGTGGGCTGCGAGTCAAGGACGCGAATTAGTAGTGAAGCAACTTTTGGGCCGAGAAGACGTCAACCCCGACATGCCAGATAGCCTTGGTATTACACCCCTCGGGGATTCTTCGGCTGCTGGGCATAAGGAAGTGGTGAGGCAACTTTTGGACCGAGAAGACGTCAGCCCCGACAAGCCAAACAACAAGGGCGAGACACCACTTTCGTGGGCTGCGAGAAAAGGGCACGAGTTAGTGGTAAAGCAACTTTTGGATCGGGAAGGCGTCAACCCCGACAGGCGAGACGACCAGGGCAGGACACCGGCTTTGTGGGCTGCAATGGAAGGACACAGGTCGGTGGTTAAGCAGCTTTGGTCTGGGAAGGCTTTAACCCCGCCACACCAGACCGGTATGCTCACATACAACTCGGGTATGCGTCAAGAAAGGGACATGAAGGAGCGGTGAATCTGCTGCAGCCTGGAAACCTCCAATCTCACCCTTATTTACTCGTCCCAGGGAAGAAGGATTCGAAAATACGAGTCGTGAGCCCGGGACACGCACAGAATCCCTGCCATATATTTTATGGATCCCAATTTTCGGGCACTTCTCGCCTGGGACGAGTACCGTCCACAAGTTCCTGATTTCTTTACCTTTTTTCGACTCCCCGGCCACGGCTGTCTGTGCCTTCCCCAAGACTTCCTTTGTCCCTGTCTGCCTCTTCCCCGGACCCTAGAGCCTGCGATGCGCCCTTGAACCTTTCCCTTGATGTACTCTTTCTCTTTCCGCAATTGCCCTTATGCCTCAGCCTGGAAATTCTCCATGTCTGTAATCTATCTTCTCTGCAACTTAAGGAATATGATAGTATGATTATCGGGAACCTCCCGGCTACTTAATACTGCGGTGGAGTGAACAATTTTGAGTCCATGTTGTAGATGGAATGAAGGGGTCGCAACGGATTTTCCTACTTCACCTTCGCCCTCCAACCTTTGTTGCGTTTCGTTCCAACTATAGATCCTCCCTTCCATGCATGATGGCCCCTTTTTCCATCTGGGCTACAGTATCTTTTAGACTATTTCTCCTTTTGTTTTCTCCATTACATTGTAATGATAGAATGTTACCACCATTTTAATAGTACAGTTAGGTCCGTTTGCCCCACAAATTCCTGTCCACTTCTCTATTCCGCTTTATGGCCCCGATATGGACTTACCCACAACCCTTTATTACATGCACAGTCATTTCGCCAAAGTAGTCGCAAATGGGTTTCCCTTTCGATGAGATTTTAGTAGACTAAGGGAGGGGACACCACAATCAGAGTTTGCATAGAGGCAAGGCCCATTCCACGGGCAAAGGGAAACCCCATTTTACAATACCTTTTGCTGAGTAACTGTAACAGTGCTTAAGTGCAGTCTCCCCTCAAAGCCGTATCTTGACATTCCCTAAGCATCAGAATAGATCCGGAAATATACCCCTCAACTCGTAGCAGTAGGATATGATTTAGGTGACCAAAAACCTTACCCGGAGGTCTTCGGCATCCCCCACGTTACCGAACCGTCGTTGGTAAGTGTTATGTCGCCCGGTGCCCTTATCCTACCCCGACCATTTCCACCTCGTCCCTAGAGCTAGCGGGGAGATCCAATTCCCGGGCGCTACCGAGAGGGGGGGTGGCTATATATCCCAGCAAGGGCAAAGGGATCGCACGTTAAGTAAATAGTAAGTAAAAGGATTTTAGTCGATATTCTCCCAGGAGGAAAGTTAGCAGACAGCTACGATGCCTGTGCACCAGGATCTGAAGGAGGCAGGATGTGTGTTTTTTCACAGGCTATCACTCGAAGTCTAGTTCGGCCGAGTGTTGTTCGGCGTGGGCTATCGTTGTACCGGAAAAGGCCAGCCTTGGTCTGAGCGATTGCGGGAATTACCGCTCTAGTGGAGAAGTAGAGAAAATACTATAGACAGCTGGGATTTCGGGGCGGTAACTGATACATATAGGTGGGGCGGGATGTTGGGACCTTAAAATTAAGCGGCGACGCATGCCTAGAAACTTATTTACATCAGTTACCATTAAGGAGCTATGAGAGGCCATGGGGCTGACTTCGGACTTTACGGACTGGTAGGATGCATGGTACGCTTAATTTTGTTTTCGGTTTACATCTTAGTTATCGCCAGTGAATGTTGTGGTAGTTCCTATACTTGTTCTCTCATTCCATACACCGTACATTGTTCGGGTGGGTATCCCGCCGACGGCAGGTGTCCGAAAAAACTGTCCTGAGGACATGGTGTGGATGAAGAGTTGGGGCAGCTGGCACAGATGTTTATTAGTAGTTGGTCTATCTATCTTATTGTCTGAACAAGGTCATTAGCAAACAATTGTTAATGAGCTCTGCCACTCCGTTCCCCCTATCATTGGCCGTGCTCCGCGCGCGAGTTGTAGAAGTATTTCTTGGATGGGGTGGACAAGTGGGGGGCGCATCCTGGTGGGAATGTCAGCGGAAATGTACTCTGAGCAGCTATGCCTGTAGGCTGACACGGGGTCGTAAATACCGGGACTGCCTACTGATTGTTGAAGCGATGGTGTAGTCATTTGGCAGAATTCTTCGTGAAGTGGAGTCTCTCTTTGGCGGGAGTGCCGGGGCCTAAGCGAGGGGTATTGAGTAATTGGACGATCCATAAGGGAGAGTCCTATTCGATGGATGGAAGATGAAGCTTGTTGTTCAAAGGCATCTGGTGGATAGGCGCGATGGACTGTAGGAACGGAAGTGTGTTTGCCGTTTGTGTGTACTATACCCCGTTTGATTCCCATTTGCAATTAGTCTTCAATGATTCCTGAAAAGTACTGTATGAAGCACTATTTTCGCACCTGCCTAGCTCTCAGAGGCATCAGTAAGAAGAACGATCACGAGAATTTCCGAGGAGGGGAGCGCCACGATAACTTGTTGTTTTTCTTCTTCCTCATTCTCTCTTTCTCGATCCATTCTGTCCATTCCAATTCCCCGTGTTTGTGCGAGCCTGTCTGCTAAAGGTTGATCGTAAACTTTTGATCGAAGAGGTTTGATTGCGCATGTACTCGAGTACAAGCCCGACCCCGGAGAGGCCCCCTCCTATTCAGGGTCTGATCTCGCTTAAAATTTGTGCTTCATTTTCGGACCTGGTTTCGTCATCCCGGCACAATTACCTTGCTTACTTCTCCATGTCTACCTGTAGTTGAACATACACTTCCCCGGAATCGTCACCAGTGCGCAGAACTTTACCTTAACCTTAGAAAAAATAAAAATAGACTGTTACCGGTATCAGCTAACCTCAACATGCTGGAACGACACTCACAAGACTTCAGCAGGCCCGAAATCTACTTCTTCAGTGGCGAGAGGACTAGAATAACCGGAATCCCATCCTAATGATTATACTCCTCTCCTGGTCACTTTGTTATTATCTCGGTGCTCCGTTCGCGGTTCTGGATTGAAGGAGAGGGTGCTAGAATGCATACTAGCATCTTGCCAGTCTACATATAGACGAGCCTCCCAGGTAGTAATGAGCGTTGGGAGCTATAGGTACTACTTTAGAGGTTTTCCAGGGGCATGTTCATTCCTGATATCGGCGGGAGCAATCAGACTAAGGGTGCGGACAGTGGCAACCGAAGTTGTCACATCAGAGGTATTGTTAGAGGTAGAGGCGAAATGTGAGTGATATTTGGTGATTGCGAGAGCTGGACAAGCATCTTTCCTTAACTGGTGAATAACTCCAGTTTCAAGCCGAGACGTTATTCAGCCTACCTCTCCACCGCGGGCGTAGGCGAAGGGCTGGGGTATCGCTCATTACTCAGGCTGTTTGGGCATAGTCAGAGGCCTGAGCTGCGAGTAGGGAGCCCTTGCCGCCTGACTAATCGAGATTTTTTTGTGGCACATATCTTCTGCACAGGTTGGGTAGAAAACAAAATACCCGGGCAACAGTATCTACCGGTACTCTGCGGAACGGGAGAAGTAAGGGCAAACCGCTGTCACTATCAAGAATTCTCAACTAGACAGGAAAGCCACACAAGTCACGATCCGCTAAACTACTTCACAAACGTCTACTCCAAAGCCAATCCACAAACCGCACAAAAGAGAGAAAAATCCCACTGCAAGAAAGCCCAACCTTACAGGTTGTCCGACTAACTAGGTACAGGACAAATTTTCCTTCCGCAATCCACAGTCCGACCCTTCCTCTGCTGTGCTGTTCCCTTCGTCGCCGATCCTCGTTGTCGTCGTGGTGGGAAGCGCGAGAGAAGTCAAAGAATCTAACCTACACTCATGTCCGCAAAGTTCTCGTAACGTCTGATGTATGGCGAAGTCTTGACAGCCTTAAACTGGGGGATTGCAGAAGCTATTTAATGGGAAAAAAATCTGAATATGCTCTACGGAATCTACCATTACTGGATTAAAAAAGATCTCTCGAAAAAGAGTTGTCCCTTTCTTGTTATCAAGGTCCGTATTGCTAGGAGTACCGAAGGTGTTACGAGAACTTGCGGATGCGAGTGTACATAGAACCCCCTGTCTGCCAAGACTAGGCAACAGCCACCCCTGCACAAACTTAACATCTCCCCAAGCCAAGATCATGAAGCGCTATCTATTCTGTCTAAGTTATTCGCAGGTTAGCTAAAAAAAAAACTGCAGGTTAGGAAAGCCAAAGTTCAACCGTAACAGTACTGTATAGTGCTAGATTCTCGCAAGACTGGAACAGATCGTAAGCTAAATTGATCCAGACATAATTTGGCCCTGGGGTAACTTCGTCAAGCCTTTTGATAAAACCTTACTAGGTTTAGCTGGAGGTTTGTTCCCACTTCTCGCAGTCCTAAATGCACCTTAGTCTAATTCACTCTAACGAGGAGCGCTATAGCCGATGATATGTATGTTGTGGAAGCCCGCTATGGGCTCTGAAGGTGGCTCTTCTAAGTGGGAGGAATGGATTTGCCATATTGGTTATAAAGAGAAACACGTGCCTGCTGAGCCTCGCTTGTGGCTCCCCCTCAACCCTACGACCTTGAGTCCAAGCTACCGGTATCATACCAACAGTTCTCAGGCGATGATTCAAGCGGTGTGCCACTGTATTGTGATTCCCTTTATGCGTGGTTGTGTGTTTGGCTTACTGGTTGGTTTCCTACTATTTTGTTTTTGTCTAGGATTTTAGCTCCGTGCGGGGTTCTAAGAGAAATAATTATAAGATAAAATATCTGTCCGTATCTGAGCCCCCGTATAAAATATGCCCTGTTTCCGGTCACTTGCTTGGGCGGCGTAATTGATAACTAATTGCCCGAATTTCAAACCGAGGAATCACCCCGCCGATATCTTCGCTTAGGTAAAGGAGTACCGTAGAGCACCATTCATTTTTTATATTTTATATTTTAGTTTTTTCGGACATCGTGAGACCCCCGAGTTGCAAGAAACGGCAAGTCTTTTGTAGTCTGATTGCTCGAGATTGTTCACCGCGCCTATCTCCAGCGCGGGTACAGTGCTGGAACAGAATGTAATTTAAACTAGGTTAAGAGCAGTTTGGTAGCGGGGTAATTAGCTGATGTTTTTACAAAACCTCTATAGGTTTGGCAAGCGGTTTATTTTTGAACTTCTAGGATTCCTGAATACGGGTCTTTCCCTCTGTCGAGGAACGGTATAGCCGATTGCTAAATATGTTGTAGGAGATTTTCATGAGTTTTGGATCATGAGTCCACGAGGTGGCCCTCCTTGTGGGCACGGAATGAATGTATTTCCTAGCTACGACTGGAGTTTACAGGGGGAAATTGTGAGTGCCGGGGGTCACTTGTGGCTCACCCTGAACCTTGTAACCATTCCGATAGCATCCTGTGCTTTCATACCCCGAGTTATGAGGCGCTGACTTAAGCGCTGCACCATCGTATTGCGATTCGCTTTGTGCTTGGTTGTACTCGTATGATATGTTTGGCATGGTTCGCTGATTTCCCTATGCCCGAATATGATTCCCCGTATTTGCCTAAGCTTTCGGAACTAGGTACCGTACAAGGAGGAAACAATGCATTGTCGCTGGTGCGAAACCAGATGGACCTCGTTGTTCCGGGGACCTCACGTGCGATAACGGAGATTCTCGATTGCGTGCTTTGTACGGCCCCGAGCCCCAACGGATGAGAAGAAACCTTAAGATTCTCTATGGGAATTGTGTGAGTACGCGACTACCATAGGGGTTTTTGTTATCTATACTACTTCGCTAGATTTTCTAACGGAAGCTGGAATGATACAGGAGGTTTAGAAAGCGGGCACCGACTGTGATAGATTTTTGCATTGAGTCCCCCCTCGCCTTCTCGCCAGATAGAAAGGAGGTGCCATTGCGGCTCCCTGCGGCATCTCGTTTCTTCACTCTACTCCTTAATCCGTCGGGGCGCCGGGAAGATGGGTAGGAAAAGTCACAGTTTAGCGCTCGAGTAATTCGGCTCCGCAGACGAAGGATACTTTCCGAATATGGTTGTTTTCTCCACTTGGTCTCTTGGGCGCCGCACACGAAGGACTGATGGATAAAGGATTTATCCCTTCTATAATACCAGCCTTGTAGCCTCGGGTAAGGCTTTGCTTCATCGATTTAATTACAGATAATGTTCGGGCTAAGAAGAGTGACAATTCGTGATTGGAGAATTTCAGATTCGCCATTTAACTTTAGGAGGGAGTAACTCGGCTGACTAGGTGGGTGATTCTTCTGGAGTATGGTCCGAGCGGCATCCGAGTAGAAACAAGAGAGCTCGAGTTTGGTTTCACAAGTTCCTGGTCGGTTGATTGGGTACAATTGGGTATGTAGTCGCAGGGCTGGGCGATCAACCCCGCTTTCCTAAAACCTAGTGGAACTTTCTCAAACGATTCAAAGCTCTTCAGCACCCTATTCTCTACAGAACTTCAAGCAAGGAAAAACGAAGGATGTCTCGAGCCTTTACGGAAAACATTAATTCTTTCAATGTGTCGAATACCATTTTCCTTACTCCTCCCGATGATGAGTCCAAAATCTTGGCCTGGCTGTCACCCCTCGAGGCGCATGTGTGACATCAGGATATTTGTAAGCTGCGGGTGGATGGTAGAGGGAAATGGCTACTAGAAACGAAAGAGTTCAGAAGCTGGTATAATGGTAGTGAGAATGGTGGATCCGATCGCACGGCCTTGTTCTGTTATGGTGACCCTGGGGTTGGCAAGAGTTGCATCTGGTACGAGAGACTGTCAGCGAGGAACAAGGGACATTATTACTGACAGGTCATCGTGGTAGTTCCGTTGTTGTAGACTATCTAAGTGACTAGGCAATAGAACGGGATATGGCGGTCGCTTGTTTTTACTTCGACTTTGCTTCCCGAGAAGCTCAGACCCCCACAAATATGCTCGGCTCCCTGCTCAAACAGCTTCTGAGTGGGTTAGGAGTAATTCAGGTGGAAATCGTGAAGAAATTTCGGGGTCAGAAGAAGGTGATTGGTGGCCGGAGACTGCATCTCCCTGATATTGTGAAAATGTGTGCTGCCGTCACATCTTTTCAACGCACATTCATCTGCGTTGACGCTCTCGATGAATGCGCTCCGAGGCATCGGCTGGAGGTTCTTGATGCATTCGGACAAATTCTCCACAAGTCGCCAAGCACACGAATGTTCATGACTGGAAGGTCACATATCCGGGGAGAGGTTAAGAGGGGATTGGGAGAGAGAGCATTAAGTATATCCATAGTGTCCAGACAAGACGATATAGGCACATATCTGCGCGCGAGGTTGAGGGAGGACACCCCAGATGCAATGGATGGTTTTCTGGGGAATGATATTATGAAGAACGTTCTAGAAAAGATCTCCGAAACGTATGTGCCAGTGGAGGGCCCAGAAGGCCTCTGTGAGTCATATACTGATAGGTGAAAATACAGCTTCCTACGGGCTTCACTCAAAGTCGAAACAATCCTGAGAGAAACGACTGTCAATCAGAGGCGAAATAGGCTCAATGCGGTGGGAGAGGGGCTAGGGCTAGGTGATGAATACAAGACAACACTGCAACGGATAAATGCTCAAGAAAGGGAGAAAGCAAGACTTGCCATGACCACGTTGATGTGGATATGTCATTCAGAACGGCCATTAAGGGTAGACGAACTGTGTCATGCTCTCGCTGTGGAAATTGGATCTACACATTTCAACAATGATAATGTGCCTGGGACAGAGACGTTGCTCACCTGCTGCCAAGGACTGGTCATATTTGATCTGGAAGCCTCGATAGCCCGGCTGATCCACCACACACTCCGCGAGTACCTTTGTACTCAATGCAACCTTTTCCCCAAAGCTGATTTGGAGATGGCGGAAACCTGCCTGACATATCTGAATTCAGACCAGGCCAGGGCCCTTCCGGCCAATCCCCAACCTGACCTCTCAAGCATGCCCTTCCTCAAATATTGTTCGCGATATTGGGGTGTCCATGCAAAGAGAGAAATTTCAGATCACGCGAAATCGCTTGCCACGGAGCTCTTGGGCCAGTATGAGAACCACGTAGCGGCTAACTCACTTTTTGAGCAAATATCGGATCCGAATGTAGATCCACCGAAAGTCGGTGCTCCTCGGCTGTGCAGTGGACTACACTGTGCGTCGTTTTTCGGGATTGTTGATGCTATGACCGGCTTGTTAAGAATGAGTGGTTGTGATGCTGACCGGGGAGATCCTGCGGGTATGACTCCACTCGCATGGGCCGCGAGGGGTAAACAAGATGAGGCGGTGGAACTATTACTGTGGCTAGAAACCGTTGACCCCAACAAGCCGGATAACAGAGGCAATACACCACTTTTGTGGGCTGCAGTTCAGGGGCACGAGTCGGTGGTGAAGCAACTCTTAGACCGACAAGACGTCAACCCTAACAAGCCAGACAATGAGGGACACACACCCATCCTCATTGCTGCTTGGGGAGGGCATGAGTCAGTGGTAAAGCAACTTTTGGATCGAGAAGACGTTGGTCCTGACCAGCCTTGTAGCCATAGTAATACACCCCTCTTCCTAGCTACAAGGGAAGGGCATTTGTCAGTGGTGAAGCAGCTCTTGGACCGGAAAGGCGTCAACCCCGATAGGCCAGACAACGAGGGCAGGACACCACTTCATTGGGCTGCATATGAAGGGCACGAGTCAGTGGTGAAGCGAATTTTGGACCGGAAAGACATCAACCCCGATAGGCCAGACAACGAGGGTAGGACACCTCTTTTGTGGGCGGCCTGTAATGGACACGAGTTAGTGGTGAAGCAACTTTTGGGCCAGCAAGAAGTTAACCCCGACGAGCCAGCCAACGAAGGCTACACACCACTCTCATGCGCTGCAAGTAAAGGGCACGAGTCAGTGGTGAAACACCTTTTGGACCGGAAAGACGTCAACCCCGACAAGCCAGACAATAAGGGTAAGACACCACTCTTGTGGGCGGCCTGTAATGGGCACGAGCCAGTGTTGAGGCAACTTTTGGGCCGGCAAGACGTCAACCCTGACACGCCAGACAATGACGGCAATACACCACTTTCTTGGGCTGCAAGTAAAGGTCACGAGTCAGTGGCGAAGCAACTTTTGGACCGAAAAGACGTCAACCCCGACACTCCAGACAATGAGGGCAATACACCACTTTCGTGGGCTGCGATTAATGGGCACGAGTCAGTGGTGAAGCAGCTTTTAGACCGAAAAGATGTCAACCCCGACACTCCCGATAATGAGGGCAATACACCACTTTCGTGGGCGGCTAATAATGGCCACGAGTCAGTGGTGAAGCAACTTTTAGACCGGCAAGACGTCAACCCCGCCAGACCAGACAAAAATGGTCACATACCGCTCTGGCATGCGTCTGCAGAGGGACATGAAGTGGTGAATCTACTGCAAGCCTGGCGACCCCCAATCCCAGCCCGGTTTGCGGTAGACGAGTTCCGGGCCTCTTTACCCCCCCCGGGTGTTTGACTGCAGCCATCTCCTATTCCAGTATCCCGCCCACGGCCTTCGTCCATAACCCGCTCATCCCTCCTTCTACGCCTACCCCAGGCCTTTAGAGCCGACCCTGTAGTCTCAACCTCTTTTCCTTGATATCCTCTTCCTTCCCCTTCCGGGCAAGTCCTCATCCTTCAGTTTGCAAATTCTCTAGCCGTACAACTTGTCACGTTTTTTGGAGAATTGGGCACATGGTTCTCTGCTGGAAAACCTCCCAGATATTTGGTTCTAAGGCGTGTGAAGAATTTCGAGTTTTTGTTTCTGGTGATTAGAAAAAAGTGCTGGGAGAGCACCCTTTTTCTTTTTCTTTTCGCCCCCACAAATTTATTGTTTCTCATTGATCTTAGTTTCGATTCCCCATCACAGATGCTCCGTTTCATTTGATGTTATAATCACCTCTTTTCACTTAGTTTATGTTTTAGATCATTTCTTCTTTTCTTTATGAATGATAGATTGATATTAACATTTGTATAGTATCAGGTCAGTTTACCACCTGAATTACTGCTCATCCATCTCTCTATCCGCCTTTGAGCGAGGTGTTTGTACAGACCCACCCATCGCACACTTAACCTTTGCAGTCACTTAGTAGAAGCCTTCGTGAAATAGAGCTCTTCCTTGACGGAGATCCCGGTAGACTAAGCGAAGGGGTATTGCACCATCGGGGCCTCTGTGCAGGAGAGCCCCATTCCGCCGGCAAAGAGAAATTATATTTGGCAGAGACTTTTTTGCCCTGTGGCAGTAATAATATTTTAAAACAACCTCCACACAGGTCCGCATCCTAGAAATACTCAAGCATCACAAACGACCCAAGGATATGCCCCCTGACTGATAATAGTATGTTACCTTTTCGGGGACCAGAGACCTCTTTCGGAGGTCTTCAGTGTGCTCCCTTTTACCAATCCGCCACCCCTAATTGTTATGATATCTAGTCTTCTTGACTAGCTAGACAACTCCCACTGCCCCCCTAACACTAGCAAAGAGGACTAACTGTGTATTGCCTTGAGGGGGCAACTCCGGAAAAGAGATTGAGGGCTTAGCAAATAGTGAAAAAAGGGATCTCCTGCAGAACGGCCAGCCAGCCATGCCTGATTGTGGTTGTTGGAGGGTACTTGAATAAATTTCTCCCAGGGAGAAATACTTGCAATAGTATTGATATGATTCCTAGGAAATAACGTTCATGGGAGGCGAGGGGTGTAACTGGTCATAGCTTATCACTCGGAGCCTTGGTCGGCTACCTGCTGCCTGGAGTGCGCTGCGGTCGCAATGGAAATGGCTAATATTCGCATAGGTGGGGTCACGGGAATGGCCATTATGTCAGGATTGTAGAAGGGACATAGATGCAACGAGCCTGAGAAACGGGGACTGGTATGAATCGAACGAGTATGGAATGCTGGAATCTCGAAATTAGGGAGCCTGGGCTGGACTCAAAAACTTGCATAATAATAATATTATATTTGCTGTTATTCTTGCCTTTCTACTAAGATAGAAATATGAGAGGCGATAGGGTTGGCTTCGGATTTTACGGGCTAGGAGGATGCTGGTGTTCTTATGCCCATGAGAACTTCATTAGCGCTCTTTATTTCTTTTCTGATGGCACCCTAGTAATGACCGGTTGGCATTACCGTAGTTCCCATTCTTGTTCTCTATTCCATTTACCGTACATTGTTCCGCCCAGCCTCTCGACGATGGTGGGTGTTTGAAGAATTTGTATGGAGGGTATGCAGAAGCTGGTCTAACCGTTCATCAATATCTGGTCTATCCTGCTGCCCGAATAAAGTGTTTGGTAAACCGTCACTGTTGGGCCCAGCCACTACTACTTCAGCTACTTTTGGTCGAGTGTTCTGTGTGAGTCTCCGGATGTATTTCGGGGATGGGGGTTAGTAGGTGGGGTGCCCGGCGGCTGGAATGATGTCGATGGAAATGTGCTTAGACAGAACCCCGGCGGGCTGACACGGGGTGCAAATACCGGGATGTCTACTAATTGCTAAAAAGATGGTGCAGTCATCTGGCGGAATTCTTCGTGAGGCGGAGTCTCTCTTTTGCGGGAGTGCCGTGGCATACGGCGGGGTATTGAGTAATTGGACGATCCATAAGGGAGTGTCCTATTCCATCGGTGGAAGATGAAGCTTGTTGTACAAAGGCTTCCGCTGGGTTGGTGCAACAGACTGTAGGAACGGAAGTGTATTCACAGTTTATATATAACATACCTCGTCGTGCTCCCTACTTGTAGTTAATTTTCAATGATTCGCGAAAAGTATGAAGTACTATTTTTGCACCTGCCTAGCCCTCAGAGGCATCAGCAAGAAGGACGATCACAAACATTTCCGAGGAGGTGAATGCGACGATAATTTGTTTTCTTCTTTCTTACTATGACTTTTTTCTGTTAGTTCCGTTCATTCTATGATAATTCCCCCTTGTTTGTGCGAGCCTGTCGGCCAAAAATCGATCGTGGATATTTGGTCGAAAAGGTTTGACTGCGCATGTACGAGCCCGACCCTAGAGACGCCCCTCCTGTTCTGTGCCTAGTTGTTGCTCAAAATTTGTGTTTCATTTCCGCACCCAGTTTCGTTGTCCAGGCAGAACCATTCTTGCTTACTTCTCCAAGTCCACTCTACCCCGCAATTGGGCCACGGTAGAAAATACACTCCCCCGGAATCGTTACCGGTGCGCAGAACTTTACCCAAACCTCAAAAAAAAATTAAAAATAGACCATGTTACCGGTATCAACTAACCTGAACATGCTGGAACGACCCTCACATGACTTCGGCAGCCCTGAAATCTGCTTCCAGTAACGAGAGAGTTAGGATAACCGGAACCCCATTCAAGGCAATGATTATACTTTTCTCCTAGTCACTTTTGTTGGAGTTGATGGAAGCGGATAGTTGTTTCATTTGTTCTAGACGGAAGGATAGACGGAAGGATAGATGGAATGGTTTCTGGTTATGTCTTTCCTTTGTTCAGAGTACGGAGGTACGCAGGCAGAAGGGGATTACGCATGAAGGAGAGATCGATAGGTGTGGCAGACGATAGAATGATTGAGAGAGTTTTATTATTCTTATGTTTGGTTAGTTAGTTACGAGGAAGACGAGCGAATGAAGTTTTTGATTCTCCCCAGTACCCTTTTAGTTTTGCCCTAGTCTAGTTCGACCGGTTGACCGTTACGCGCACATTATCCCCACAACAACTTTGTTATTATCTCAGCGTTCCGCTTTCTACTTCAAGTTGAAGCAGAGGCCTCTGGAATGCGTACTAGCACCTTGCCAGCCTGCATAGACGAGCCTTTTGCGTAGCAATGAGCCTTGGAAGCTATGGCACTACTTTGGGGGTTTCCTAGAAGGCACGTGTATTACTGATATCGGCGGGAACAGTCAGGCTAAGGATGCGCACTCTAGCAACAGAAGTTATCACATCAGAGATATTGCCGGATGAAGCTGGAAGCAAAATACGAGGGATATTTGATGATTTAGAGACCAGTTGGAATCCGGTAGAGGGAGCAAAATAAATAGCAAAGGGGAAGATCGTCAAATCGCTGACCACAAAATTGGTTGAGCTGCCGGGTGAAGAGCAAGAAGCCGGATATTCCTATGACCTGTAATGTTACCATCTCGCTTAAGTTCAAGGATCGTATTTAAGGGAAGAATGAGAGCTGGAAAGTATCTCTCCTTATTGGTAGTTAATTCCGGTTTCGAGCCGAGGCATTATTCCTGAAGGATGAGGCATAACTCATCATTCAGCTTGTCTGTGAGTAGCGAGACTCCCGAGCTGTGAGGATTGGCAAATCCTTGCCGTCTGGCTGGTTGGGGTTTGTTTGTGGTTCATCTCTTCCGGACTGATACTGTACCAGCACTCGTACCGTAGTGCTAGACTTTTGCAACACTGGAACAGATCATAAGCTAAATCGGGTTCGGAATAATTTGACCCTGGGGTATTTCGTTAAGCCTTGATAAAACTTTAATAGGATTAGCCGGAGATTTGTTTCCCCACTTGTAGTAGTCCTAAATACTCCTTAATTCCCTCTACCGAGGAGCGCTATAGCCGGTGATTATGTATGTTGTGGGGGGATCTCTGTGAGCTCTGGAGGAGGGAGGTGGCCCTGTTTGTGGCTGGAAGGAATGAATTGCCGAGTTATTACGGCCCATGGTTATGAAGAGAAATACGGTACGATACATGACAGCCGATCCTCGCTTGTGGCTCACCCCCAACCCTGCAATCACTCGGATATCATCCCCTACCGGTACCCGCAATCAAAAGCCCTTAGCTGCTGATTCAAGCGGAGCGCCACTGTGTTGTGATTCCCTTTATGCGGGGTTGTATGTTTGGCATCGCTACCGCAGATTTCCGGCTATGCCTCATTTTTGTCTGGGCTTTGGGATCTGGGGGGTACTGAGAGGAAACTGTGTGTCGTGGTAGGGGTGGGGTGAAATGGACTATGATTGTTCCGGAGATATCACGTGCGATTAAGAAGATGCCCGATTGCGTGCTTTGTGTAGCCTAGTGTTCGGAGTTGGTAACCGTCACCTCTGGTGTAGACTAAGGGTGCGTCTGGTTGCAACCCGAAACCTCAATAATGGCCCTCATTATAGAGTTTTGAGGGAAAACATCATTTTGTGATAAAGTGTGGTGTCTGGTCAACACCAAGTGCCAACAATCAAGTTGGAATAATGGGCCCAAAATGAAGGTTTCCAAAAAATAGAAAAAATCTATTTTTCACAAAACTACATAATTGAAGAACCCTAACCCAACCACACTGATGAGTAGTTTGTGACCATATTTCATCGCATATTTGATGTAAATGTAGAATATAAATAATATCAATAGCTACAATGCCTGACCTGATCACTTCTACAAACTTCAATGAATTTACTGTGCATAAGTGGACTTATGGGAGGCACATATGCTAGCTCATTCTGTCAAAGAAGCCTGTTGAGCATCACCATTAAGTGGGGGAGAATATATTTCTTGGCTACTATCTGTGTGTCAACCAGACATGCGACTGTGACTTTCATTTGGCTAGCTTATGCTAACTTGAGAAAACTCTAGTATCCGGTTGCAACTTGTGTTTTGAGATTATTGCACTATTTCAAAGCAACGACCGCCAGACGCACCCTTAACGAATAAAGTGATATGAGTAAATGTACTCAGTCTTAGATTTATTTTCCCCCCCACAGAATGGCTTCATGTGGGATGGTTTTTTGAGCCAAGAATTCTTAGAAAATCACTAGAAAAAAATACTAGAAAAATACTAGCAAGGTCAAAGTTATTTTTTGTTATTTTTCTCTAATCTCTTTGGATCGTTTAAAGATAAAAAGGTATGCCCGGGCGCGTAAAGTCCCTGCCGTTCGTTGCAATGTGGGTTGTTCACTTTTGCGATGGCAGATTTCCCGGTGGCTGGTGCGGTATTATATCCAAAAGAATTGACCGCCAAGGGCATGGCATTCAAATCTCGGTTAGGAAGTGGTAGAGCACAGTCTGTAACCCCGCTCTCCCCCAAACCACCCCGAACCTTGCCAATCGACCCAAGGTTTTTCAGCGACCTGTCCTCTCCAGTATTTCAAGAGCGAGGGATGTCTCGAGCTTTTACGCATAATACTAATTCGTTCAATGTGTCGAATAGTCATGGCAATGTTATTTTATTTACTGCCGCCGATGATGAGACTAAAATCCTGGCCTGGTTGTCACCCTTAGAGCCCCAAGTGCGACATCAGGATATTTGCGATCAGCGGGTGGATGGTATAGGGAGCTGGCTACTGGAAACAAAAGAGTTTAGAAGCTGGTATAATGGTAATGAGAATGGCGAAACTAATCATGCGGCCTTGTTCTGCTACGGGAACCCGGGGGTTGGCAAGAGCTACATTTGGTATGAGAGATGATCAGTGCGGAATAAAGAATGATTATCACTAACAGTTTACAATTATAGTTCCTTGGTGGTGGACTATTTAGGCGACCAGGCCGTGGAGCAGGAAATGGCGGTCGCTTGTTTTTACTATGACTTCGCTTCACGGGGGGTCCAATCTCCGACCAATATGCTCGGCTCTCTACTCAAGCAACTTCTGAGTGGGTTAGGAGCAATCCCGGGAGAAATAGCACAGAAATTTCGGGGGCAGAAGAAGGTGATTGGTGGCCGGAGACTTCACCTTCCTGATGTTGTGAAAATGTTGGCCGATGTCTCATCCTTACAGCGCACATTCATATGTGTTGATGCTCTCGACGAATGTGTTCCAAAGCATCGAGTTGAGGTGCTTGAAGCGTTGGGAGAAATTCTTCTGAGGTCGCCAAACACGCGAATTTTCATGACCGGAAGGTCACACATCCGGGGGGTGGTTGAGAAGGGACTGGTTGGGAGAGCAACAAGTGTATTGATTAAGCCTAGGGATGATAATATAGTCACATATCTACGCACAAGGCTTAGGAAAGACACAACCCCGGAGGTGATGGATAGCGGGCTGGAGAATGATATTATGAGGAGCGTTCCCGAGGAGATCTCGGAATCGTAAGTAGCATCGGGGGTCCGAGAAACTTTTATAGGTTATGTACGATACTGACAGGTGTAAATGTAGATTCCTACTGGTTTCGCTCAAGGTGGACACAATCCTAGCAGAAACAACAATCCATCGTCGGCGGAACAGGCTCAATGCGATGGGGGATGGGTTAGGGTTGGGAAATGCCTATGGGGCAACCCTGGAACGGATAAAAACTCAAGAAGGGGAGAAAGCAAAACTTGCGATGACCACGTTAATGTGGATATGTTATTCAGAACGACCATTACGAGGAGATGAAATGTGTCATGCGCTCGCCGTGGAAATTGGGTCTACACATTTCAATAACGACAATGTGCCCGCAATAGACACATTGCTCGCCTGCTGCCAAGGACTAGTCACGGTAGACAAGGAAGCCTCGACCGTGCGGTTGATCCACCACACACTCCGCGAGTACCTATGCACTTACCACAGCCTTTTTCCTCGAGCCCATTTGGTAATGGCAGAAACCTGCTTAACCTACCTGATTTCAGAGCAGGCCAATGCCCTTCCAGCTAACCCGCAACCTGACCTCCCGAGCATGCCTTTCCTCAAATATTGTTCGAGGTATTGGGGCACCCATGCAAAAAGGGAACTTTCAGATCACGCAAGATCGCTTGCAATGGGGCTATTGGAACAGTATGAGAACCACGTAACCGCTCACTCACTTTTTGAGCAAATATTAGATCCGGAAGATTCCCTTGAAGCCGATACTAGTGCTCTGTTCGCCGGACTCCATTGTGTATCCTTCTTCGGGATCGTTGACGTTATGGCCGGCCTGTTGGGAATGGATGGCTGTGATGCTAATCGGAGAGATTCTGCGGGCATAACGCCACTCATATGGGCTGTGAGGGGCAAACAGGAGGATGCTGTGGAGCTATTGCTCGGGCAGGGAGCTGTCGACCCCAACACGCCAGACAATGCGGGCAATACACCGCTTTCGTGGGCTGCAATTAAGGGTCACGAATCCCTGGTGAAGCAACTTTTGAAGAGGAAAGACGTCACCCCTGACAAGCCAGATAACGAGGGCAATACACCACTTTTATACGCCGCAAATAATGGGCACGAGTCAGTGGTAAGGCAACTTATGGACCGGGAAGACGTCAACCCCGACAAGCCAGATAACGAGGGCAGTACACCACTTTCGTGTGCTGCGGGTCTAGGACACGAATTAGTAGTGAAGCAACTTTTGGGCCGAGAAGACGTCAACCCTGACAAGCCAGATAACAAGGGCAGAACACCACTTTGGTGGGCTGCGAGTCAAGGACACGAATTAGTAGTGAAACAACTTTTGGGCCGAGAAGACGTCAACCCCGACAAGCCAGATAACGAGGGTAGAACACCACTTTTGTGGGCTGTGAATCAAGGGCACGAATTAGTAGTGAATCGACTTTTGGACCGAGAAGACGTCAACCCCGACAAGCCAGACAACGAGGGCAGAACACCACTTTCGTGGGCTGCGGGTCTAGGACACGAATTAGTAGTTAATCAACTTTTGGGCCGAGAAGACGTCAACCCCGACAAGCCAGATAACGAGGGCAGAACACCACTTTGGTGGGCTGCGAGTAAAGGACACGAGTCAGTGGTGAAGCAACTTATGGACCGGGAAGGCGTCAACCCCGACAAGCCAGATAACGAGGGTAGAACACCACTTTTGTGGGCTGTGAATCAAGGGCACGAATTAGTAGTGAATCGACTTTTGGGCCGAGAAGACGTCAACCCTGACAAGCCAGACAACGAGGGCAGAACACCACTTTCGTGGGCTGCGAGTCAAGGACACGAATTAGTGGTGAAGCAAATTTTGGACCGAGAAGACGTCAACCCCGACAAGCCAGATAACGAGGACAGAACACCACTTTGGTGGGCTGCGAGTAATGGGCACGAGTCAGTGGTAAAGCAACTTTTGGATCGGGAAGACGTCAACCCCGACAAGCCAGATAACCGTGGCATTACACCCCTCGGCGAGGCTTCGGCTGGTGGGCATGAGCTAGTGGTGAGTCAACTCTTGGACCGGAAAGACCTCAACCCCGACAAACCAGACAACGATGGTTATACACCACTTTCGTGGGCGGCGAACAACGGGCACAAGTCAGTGGTGAAGCATCTTTTAGACCGGCAAGAAGTCAACCCCGATAAGCCAGACAATAAGGGCAGGACGCCACTTTCGTGGGCGGCAGGTTATGGACACGAGTCAGTGGTGAAGCAACTTTTGGACCGCGAAGACGTTAACCCCACCTGACCAGACAACAATGGTCACATACCACTCTGGCATGCGTCTGCGGGGGAACATGATGCGGTGGTGGATCTACTGCAAGCCTGGCAACCTCCAATCCCAGCCTGGTTTGCTCTCGACGAGCTCCAGGCCTCTTTGCCCTCCTCGAGTCTTTGACCGCTGTCATCTTCTATTCCAGTATCGTTCCCACGACCTTCCCCATGATCCCCCCTCCCCCTCCACGTCTTCCCCAGGCCTCTTGAGCCTATCCTGTAGTCATAGCCTCTTTTCCTCAACGTACTCTTTCTTTCCTTCCTGCGCAAGTCCTATCTCTACAAAATTATCTAGGTGTTTAATTTGTCATGTTTCCGGAAAATAGGGCACATGTATGGTTACCGAAAACCTCCCGGGTATTTCGTACCACGACCAAGTGAAGGATTTCGGTTCTCTGTTACCGGCGGTTGGAAGAAAGTGGAGGGAGTGTATTTTCCTATTTTACTTTTTTCCCTTAGAGCCTTTGTTCTGTTTCATTGATCCTAGTCTCGACTTCCCATCATAGATCCTTCCTTTCATGTATGATACGATCGCTTTTGTCCACTTGTTTTACGTTTCAGATCACCTATTCTTCTCTTTTTTCCCATAAATCATATACATTACCATTTGTACATAGTTAGGCTGGTTCACTATCTCAATTACTACTCATCCATGTCTCTATTCGCCTGGGCGAGGTGTTTGTATAGACTTACTCGCCGCACCCTTTGCCTTTGCCGTCACTCAGCAGAAGCCTTCGTAAAATAGAGCATTGTTTTGGCGGACGTCCTGGTGGCCTAAGTGCAGGAGTATTGTACTGCACAATTGAGGCCTCTGTGCAGGAGGACCCCATTCCACCGGCAAAGAGAAATTCTATTTCACAGAGACTTTTTTGCTGAGTGGCTGTAATAATACTTTAACGCAGACTTCGTGCGGGTATGTATTCCAACAATACCTAAGCATCACAAACGATTCAAGGATACTTAACTTATGGCAGTGGGCTACCCCTTCGGCGACAAAAAACCCCCTCCGAAAGTGTTCGGTATTCTCCCTTTTATAAATCTACCACTAATTAATGTTATGATATTCAGTCCCCTAGACTATCCAGGCAACTTCCACAACTTCCCTGATACTACCAGGGAGGACTTACTGTGGATATTGCCTTGAGGGGGTAATTGTACGAGTACATCTGTCTGACCCTATATGGAAAAGGGATTGCGGGCTAAGGACAAATCTTGAAAGAAGGGGTCCCGTGCAGAACGGCCCGCTGGGTATGTCTGATCGTGGTTGTTGGAGGGTATTTGAATGAATTTCTCTCAGGGGGGGGGATATATACAGTAGTATTGATATGGTTCCTAGGAAATAGTGTCCATGGGTAGTCAGAATTGTGCGAGACCATTGCTTATCATCGGGAGTCTTGATCGGTTACCTGTTGTCTGGAGCGCACTACCGTCGCGGTGGAAATGGCTAACACTCGCATATGTGCAGTCACAGGAATGCCCATCGTGTCGCGATTATAGAAAAGTACATAGATGCGACGAGCCTCAGAAACGGGGATTAGTATGAACGGAACGAGGATAGAATCTTGAATTAGGGAGGCTGCGCTGAACTCGGAAACTCGTGTAATATTATATTGATTGTTATTCTTGCCATTCTACTAAGATAGAAACATGAGAGGCGATAGGGTTGACTTCGGATATTACGGACTAGGAGGATGTTGGTGCTCTCCTATGCCCGTGAGAGCTTCATTGGCGCTCTTTATTTCTTTTCGATTGACACCCGAGTGATGACTGGTTGGCATTACCGTTGCTCCTAACTTACACTTGTTTCTTATTCAGTACACCGTACACTAGAAACAGCAATACCGCAGAATCGCATCCAATGCTTAATTTCTACTAATCAAACAAAGTCAACCAGCAAACCAAGCAACAAAACGTAAAAATTCACAGGCACACAGGCGAAGAATCTAAGTTAATCAACCAAACCACAAGCACAACCCTACCCGATCCAACCCTAGAGCTTCATGCCCAATGCCTGATGAACCTTCGAGCTTTGCCTGATACTGAGATCCAACATAATCTCTTCACTACCCCCGGGAATAGAGTATCCTCGAATATCTCGGTACAATCGCTCAACCTTAGCTCCAACACCACCTTTTGTGTATCCGATTCCACCAAAGATCTGAGTGGCTTCTCGGATGCAGAATTCGAAGGTTGTGGTACTCTGGGCCTTCAATCCTGCGATGGCACCCCGGGGCTTCAACATTGCTTCGGTGTCACCCATGCACAAGCTCTGGCAAACGATGTTCTCTAGCCAGTTGTGCGTCGCTTCGATTTGACGGGCCATGTGTGCGAGCTTCAATTATATTACGGGGTGCTCAATGAGCTTCTTGCCGAATGTGCGGCGACGGTTGGCGTACTTCATCGACTCCCCGTAGAGGACGCGGCAGAAGCGGGTGCATTGAATGACTATACCAAGACGCTCATGGTTGAAATTGGTCATAATAACCTTGAAACCGGTGTTCTCCTTGCCGATGAGATTTTCTACCGGGACCTTGACATCCTCGAAGGTGATGTAAGCTGTTCCCGATCCGTGGCCACCTTGGCAGTCCATCTCGCGGGTGGAGACACCTGGGCCGCGTTCAACGAAGAGGACAGAAACACCGCCCATACCCGGGCCACCAGTACGGACGGCTACAGTGAAGTATTTGGACCAGATACCGTTTGTGATCCATTTCTCTACGAGATGTCAGTACAGATTTATTATGTTGATCACTACGGGAGCCTTACTCTCGCCATTGACAATATAGTGCTTCCCATCCGGTGTCTTCTTAGCCTCGCAAGCCAGGTTTGCAACATCACTACCCGCACCGGGCTCAGTGATACACAAACAGATCCTCTTCTCGCCACTGAGGATTCATGGAACAATTCGGTCCTTAAGTTCCTTGCGACCAAACTTCATTACCGGGGGAAGACCAATCGAGTAATCACCAATAATGTTCTATACGAATCCACCGGAACCAGTACACGAAAGCTCATCAGTGAGAAGGAACTTGTGAAAGTGATCCCACTTTTCTGGAGGAACAGAGGCAACGCTGTACGGTGCATATTCCTTAGGGTATTTGATGTTAAGCAGACTATTGAAACATTAGCAACGGGCAAAATACAGGTGCAAAGGCACCAGTGGTAAACATACCCAGGAAGATAGCCGCGAGTACCCATTTCCTTGTAAATCTCGATAGGAACAAACTTCTGCTTCCCCCAATCATTCAAGTGAGGCTCAATCCCCTCCTCGACCCACGCCCTGACCTCATCTCTCAGGGTGGCATGCGATGCATTGTAGTAAGGTGAATGATACTAATTACCCTCCGTCAGCAGCTAGTCTCGAACAATTCAATCGCAAGATAAGGAATGACTTACGCCCTGGTACCAAGTAGGGTCGTCAAAGGGGATAAGGTCACCATAAGCCTCTAGAGCCTCCTTCGCTTCACGAACCTCGCTCGTTGGCGCTGGGACAACGGGTCCGGCTTGTGTGGAAACGACCTGCTCCTTCTTTGGTTCCTCCTTCTTTGGCTCCGGCGGCGGTGCGGCCTTTCCCTCCAGAGACCCGATCTGGAGTTGTGCCTTGCACTTCTTCAGGATCCCCTCATTGTGATATTTCCAGAATTGTGCGGGAGCGTCTTTGCTGCCGACCCTCTACAGGATCTTCTTTCCGCCCGGGTGATCATTCTGCAACTAACTTATTGTGCTCGCCTGTTAGAACGCTTCGGAGGAAGGGATGCTATTGTCCGTACCTTTGTAACGTCGTATACGTCGCCCTCAACGATGATCCACAGCGAGTCGGGCTTCTTGTGCTCCACCACTTCAGTAGCTTTGAGTATCTTTGACAAGACCACGGTAAATGGAAACAACAACAAACAACGAGTATAAGTAGCGGAGAACAAGTGATGGAGCACGGTACGGTGAGAGAGGCAAAGCTCAGGATGTGGGGGAAGGTAGAACCCATGACATCGTTCCCAGGAATTTTGACAACTAACGGGCAAGCAAAAGTGACTGAATCCCAACCAGAAACTAACTTTACCGTATTCTCAGGGATCGCGCAGGGGCCCGAATGCTTTAGCTGTTGCATCTCTCACACGCCCTTCCAACCTTCACGTGTTCCCCACCAAATCTGCGATGAAAGAAATCCAATTGGTCGCAACCATCAACCCGGAGCATCAGGGATATCCTCGGTGCCTCGGTAAGAAATGTGAATGAATGTCCTCAATGTACTCGAGTAATAGTAGGGGCTCTATTTCCTTCGGGGTTGTCAACAGCGCAGAGGCTCAGGAGACAGAGTAAACATCCCGAGGAGCTACAAATATTAGGTCTAGCTGTGGATAAGAAACTTGTAAAAAGCTGACCGTTAGGTGGGAAGGAAACTTCGAGTACTCGAGTATATCACTTCCATTCTTGGACCGTGCTGCAAGTAGATCTCGATCAATGGTATTGTTCACTGAATGCAGGGCCTCCCGACACCACAGACTGGACCCTGCACAAGCTCCCCCACCATCTTGAATTTCTCTTCATGATAACAATGCCATATCAAAATACCTTCGACACTCCTAACATCCTCTATGAAAGTACCTCAGGATCCCCAGAAGAATAAATCATCCCGCACATCTCCCCCCAAAAAAGAGAAACCTTTCCCTTCTCTCGGATTTCACACACCTTTAGCACGAGAGCAGGGGTTTCAGCAAGAAATTCCAACGATCAAACGGGAAAGGAAATAAATTCTGACCGCTACCCGGCCGATAATTCTCTAAGGAGGGTCTGTCACGATGTTGGGGGATTCTCTAGTTTGTTTTGCGCTTATTCTTTCCACCGGACGGGTAGCGCGCTCGGTGTCGTACGGTAGCTCAAGTGCTGCAGCAAACCTTCAGATCAATCCCACGAGACGGTCCCCGTAACCAAAGGACTCGGTGCCGACGGTCGGGCGATCAGGTATGCCCGAGGTGAGAATTAAGGGCCGTGCGATGGAACTAGCAAAGCCCCACTCGAGACCTCGAGCCTCCCTACCTGCTCCTATGTGTGTTATCTTAATAGCCTTCTGCTCGTTCCCGTCTTTTGTGAGGTCTTTTTTCTTTCCTGTTCTTTTTCTTTTCTTCTTCTTTTCTTTCTTCCCTCCTTTCTTGCTCGCATTCCGCCCGGTTTTCTAGGGATGCCTTATTGTTGCCGGGCGGGGGGGTCCGCACCCAGCAAGCAAGGAAGCATTGCGGTGAGTAGTCCAGGTCGAAAATATTTCTTATCCGCCTATCAGATTTTCGAACATTGATAAGCCTCCCCACAATGGTTGGCGTTCGCAGAATTTGTACGGATGGTATGTAGAAGCTGGCCTACTCGAGTAGGCGTTCACTGATAGCTAATCTATCTTACTGCCTAAATTAAGTGCTTAGTCAGCCGTCACTACTAGGTCCAGCCACTACTACCAGTACTTCAGCTACTTTTGTCGAGTGTTCTGTGTGAGTCTTGGAATGTATTTCGAGGATGGGGGCCAGTAAGTGGGGTGCACGGTGGCTGGAATGTGGTCGATAGAAATGTAAGGTACGGGACAAAAAGATTCGTCCGATACTGGTTTTAGGGCCAAATTTGACATTTTCAAACCGACAATTCCCAACACTGTGTGCATAGAAACACTTCAAATCTTTCCTCCAACTAGAAAATCACAACATATTCAAACTTCTAGAAGTAGAAGTACAAGGAATCAAAGCTGCTTCCCTTGTTTATGATTGCATCAGCCTGTGTGAAAGTGACCTAGATTTTTGTATGGGGCTCCATACAAAAAGGTACATGACAACTAATTCCTTTCTACTTAAACAACCATTTCTCCATCCCCTTGTGATATTTAAGAGTTTTGTAACTTTCATTATATCATCTACGGATTTTCTAATACACAGCCAAATTTTTGTGGGTTCTCATAAAAATTGTGGCCTGAGGGAGGGTGGCGAAATCGGCTACTTTTGGTGTAAAATGGGCATCGGGCGATTCTTTTTGTCCTAGTACTCGAGTACCGTATTATCTCGTCAAATTCGGTATCTCCGTACAGGGTTCTAATCTCCACACCATGAGGACACGCCCCTAATAAAGCCTAGTTATTAACAAAAAAGGAATAGGAACACTTTGTTACTCACGATTGAGCTGGTGGGCGGGGGTTGGCGCAATCCTCCTATTCCTTTTTTGTTAATAACTAGGCTTTATTAGGGGCGTGTCCTCATGGTGTGGAGATTAGAACCCCGCACGGAGATACCGAATCTGACGAGATAATACGGTACTGTCCTATCTCTTCCGGTCAAGGCGTTCTTTTGGTGGGGAATAGGCACTTCCGAAGGAAAGCAAATTCGTCTCACTTTCTCACAGTTCAACAGCCAAGGTCAAGCGAGATAAAAGTCAGAGAAAAACCACGATGAACATTGATGGAAAAGGGGCGGATGAGGATGGTCCTTGGATCGATGCAGACAGACACTGCTCTCTCCTCCTCAAGTAGTCCTTTCCTATGGAGCTAAACTAATAAAAGTAATGGTATCAAACATTCACGATAGTCTCTGTGTTCCAGCGTATTTTCCACCATAGTCATCCACGTGACCGACAGCACACCCCCCTCTCTCTTTAACCTGTGTCCCCACAGGATATCCGCTCCACAATACAGAAAAGAATATATCAACAGGTAGTACTGCTCGGTATCACCGCCCTATCATCGTGAAGTCGAATAACATCTCCCAGCTCAGACACAAAAGGTTCCCCCAATCAACAATATCAATAAAAACAACCTCCGAGTTTCCACCTTCCTTTCGAATTGTGCCCTCTTCCCTCTCTCGTAACCCAATCCCATGTATTCCCCTTCTTCCTCCCATTCCTGTGCCTCCCAATCCCAGCTGTGATTCATCTCTGACCACAAACCACTTCAAGTCATTCAGATGACATCTCTCCTGTAGCCCAGCCCGGCGCACCTTTACTAACTCTCCAGTATTGATATCCCTCAGTCGTCCGCTTCTGCCATGCCAGGAAATATCACTCAAGCGGAATGGACCCTCCCAACGTGCCTCCAATTTTCGCCCTTTGTGCTTGTCGATCTCAAACCGGCGGAGAAGAACCAAGTTGCCATCTGTGAGCCTTTCCCATTGCCCATCCTCGTTTTCAAGTCTTTCTGCTTCGTTCACGTTTTTCGCTAGAGCATGCCTTCCTATTTCATCCAACTTAGCTAAGCGGACATTGTAGTCAATTGTGCGCAATAGCTGATCGCTGACAACCGATTCTGGGTTGCCGGTAGCAAGAGCTACCAGTACAGATAAAACCGCTTGATCATGCGCACTCTCTATAGGAGCCGGTAAAGAGGTAGGCAGCCTGGGATTGAAGCCGAGTAGGAGCTCCGATGGTGTAAAGCCATGCACCCTCAGTGTCCGAGTATTAATCGCATGGACCGCAGTTGGAATGAACTGATCCCATGAATCTCCAGCTCCCTTTGCCGCTATTATCGTAGTTCTCAGTAAAGTCATAAGCAGCTGAACATACCCCTCAGAGAGGCCGACTGAGGAAGGATGAGATTTTGGTGCGGGAAAGTGGCGGATAAATCTTTCTCGTAGTGTTCTAGCAAAAATTCCGGCGACAAAATGTGGGCCATTGTCAGTATATACTGAGCCAGGCTATCCGAAGAACTTCACAATTTGCTCTTGGAGTAGCCCGACAGCATTCTCCCCAGTAGGACTCAGGGTTGCTTGGGCAAACAAAAATCGCGTGAAGTAATCTACTGCGATCACTATATATCTGCAATTTGAAGAGATAGCCGGAGGAGTGATTGGACCAATATAGTCCATACCAATCATATCGAAGGGCTGAAGTTCAACAATTGGGAGTAGCCCTACTGAGGGTTGCAAGGGTCCGACAAGCTGACATGCGTGGCAAGAATGGCAATAGTAGTGGATATCATGAACTCTGGTTGGCCAGTAATACTTTCCGATCGCTCTTTTTAATATCAGACCCGCAGCAAAATGGCCATGCATATCATGAAGTTGGTGTAAAATAGGCATCACCTCTTTAGCCTTCAGACATGTGGAGAGGTTGCCATTCCTTTCCCTGTAGTAAAGCTGTGGGGACGCTTGGTTCTCATGCGGGATAGATAGTATGAACTTGCTAGATGAGTGGCGGAGAACTCGTCTCACATTTCTGCTTTTGTCCATGTCTCGTTTCCCTTCAAACCCGTCGATAGAACCGGTTATCTTATACAAGATAATGGGCCGGTACCAGCTTTCTTTTAGCCATTCCTCCCAGCTCTTCAGGCCGTCTGCCTGGGCTTCACCCATAGATCCCATTGTCTCAATGGCTGCAGTGCTTATATTCTTTCCGCTGAATACATCTTCCTTTATGCCCACTAGTGGCATTCGGCTCAGTCCATCCGCAAGACGGTTGTCGACTCCAGATACATGATGGTACTCGACATCATATTCCAAGAGTCTCACTTGCCAACGTGCGATTCTCCCATGTGAGTCATCCTTCTTTAACAGTGAAACTAATGCTTGATGATCCGTATACACAATAGTGGAAAAAGGTGAGCCGAGAATCAACCACCGACCTTCTTCTAGACAGCGCAGCACTGCCAGGGCCTCACGCTCTGTGGTTGAGTAACGAGTCTCTGCAGGAAGAAAGGGCTTCGACAGGAACATAATAATTCTGTGTTTCGGTCGGTTCCGTGAACTTGCTTTCGTACCTGGTGTAGAGCCTAGAATCTGAAATAACACTCCTCCAAGTGCGGTCTTTGAAGCATCAGTCGCAATGTGATATTGTAAGGCTTCATCACCCCCGAAAACAGCATTCTGAATAATTGCTTTCTTAATTGCTGTAAATGATCTTGCTTGATTTTCACCCCACTCAAATCCGCAAACGTGCCACCTTCCGCTTGCTGTTCTCGCTTTTCCTCTTCTCATGTTCGCCTTCCTGCCGACCTCCTTTATCGTGTCCTCATCCCTTCTTGAAGTTCTTTCTTCTGCTTCCTCTTTAACTTCTTTTCGGCCACTCTGGCTTTCTGTCCTTTCTTCGCTCTTCCCCTTCCTACTTTCATCCGACACTTTCACTTCATTTACCTCCTCCTGCCCTTCATCCTCTCTTTCTAGTCTGTTCCAACCTCTGCCCATCTTGCCGAAAACCTGGTCTTGCCCCCTTTCTTCACTCTGCCTCCCTCCATACTGTTTTTTATCTTGTCTTATCTCGGTGTATCTGACGGCTTGCTTTAGGATCTGGCAATGCTCAACTCGCCCGGGTATAAAATAACGAAGGTAGGTCGTCATATAAATAAATTGTTCTACCTCAGCTGCGGAGGTTGGAGTAGGGTAGTCACGGATCGCTCTAACTTTGTCAATCGATGGTCGCAGTCCTTTACCATCACTTTCGAAGCCAAGTGGAGAAATCTTGCCCAATAGGAAACCGCTCTTTGAGGGCTTCAAGGTAATTTTCGCCCAGGCCAAGCGAGGAAAATAATAGTAGTGCATGAACTCTAACTGTGAGTTCACACTGGGATGTGCAGCAAAGTCATCATCAACAAAGTATTCGAATGCCCCTGATGAGATTCGACCAAGTGCTGACTCTGAGAACGGTTCGGGAATTGGGCCGGCAAAGATATCTTTCAGCCTTGCATATGTCTGCGGAGCACCACATAGTCCTTGGCCCATGCGTATATATTGGAACTGCCCAATTGAGGTCGAAAAGGCTGTCTTATAAGCATGCGGTGGGAACAGTGGTACCGCCCAGAACCCATTTGCTGCATCAGCTTGAAGGTAAACTGTAAGTGGAGCCTGTCCAAGGTTATTGACGATTGGCTCAATTCGGCGCATTGGGTAACTGTGATTAATTGTTACCGCATTTATGGGACAGAATACGTGAACCATTCGGAGATCTCGATTTTTCTTGTAGACAAACTTCGTTCGGTGAGACCATGGGGAAACTGAATACTCAAGTATTCCAGCCGTCACCATCATAGGAATCTTCCTTTCCATCCATCGTGACTCCTCAAGCGTAAACAACTTCTCCTTTGCTCGAACTGGAACACTACCAGGCCAGGTAGGAATAAAATGTTGCACTAAATCTGTGACAGACATTTGGTGAATATCGTCGGAGAAACAATCCGCCCAGGTATATAGTATCCGAATAGCTTTCACCCGCTGCTCAGGTGTAATCTGATCTCCAAGCAGGATCCCGGAAGTATCAAACCAACTTTCCATCACCTGGAGCGGCGTTCTCTCATCCATCTCCCTGCGGTATTCGAACGGTCTCCGTATAGTTGGATAACCTGCTGTTCCTCCAAAGACCTCATCTAATGTCTCCGAACTACAAACATTCTTCTCTGCGCTTCTGGAAGCTTCTCCTTCCACCAAACATGTCTCTTCTGCCATCTCCATAAATCTCGAAACCTCTATCCATTTCTTGTCTTCCCACCCATTTTCCTCTACTTTCTTCCTTGCCTCTATCATTCCTTCACATTTCACGCAAACCTCACAATCAACTACCAAGCACTCAGCTCCGTCCAATCTCTGCCAACCTAACTCATGATAGAAATGACCACAAACCGCTCCCAATGTCCTGCAATCGCTATCCCTAAATCTGACCGTATTTCTCAAGTAGTCTTGTAAACCTTCTGCATACCTTGTTTCCGTCATCTCTTGCTTTCTTTCTTGCTCCGTATAGTTTGCCTCCTCTTTCTTCCTCCTTATATATGGATCTTGTGCGTGGTTCAATTCGTCTTCTCTTTTCGCTTCTTCTGTGTCCTTCCATTCAGTCATCTGCATTTCTAATATCTTGCTGCCATTCAAGTCCTTCTCGTTGACTAAAGCAGTATTTCCCTTTTCGCTTGGTGATCTCCTCTCATCCAGTCCCAATTCTATATCATTCCTTGCTCTATCCTCCATAGAATAGTCTAATACTACTTCCATTCCAAACTCTGAGTCTCCTCCTATGCCAACAGACCGACTCTTATCCGTTGACTCAATTAGTTTTCCGACTTGTAACTCATCTCCCTCTCGCTCCAATCCTCATCCCTAAGCCAGTCAGTAGTCTCTTTCTCATCACTACCCATACTTGAGTAGGAATCCTCTTCCGTGTCAGTTTCTGCTCAATTCTTCCGATTCTCATACAACTTATAGTAGTAAATCTCGTGTTGGGCTTCTTGACTGATTTGTCTAACAATATCCTCAAAGGACCTTTCTTCGTCCAATTCCAATTCGTCGACGATCATTCCATCCAAGTTAACCCGTTTCAGATTAGGGTTTATACTTACCTTCGGTCTGAGAGAAGTAGCCCCAGTCTGCCACTCACGGGGAACTTCATGATTTATCCCAAACTCGTCCTTGATAATGTATGAATCCAAAGTGTAATCACCAATAGCGTGACAGTAACGAAACCACCTTCGACTAAGCCATAGTCCATACGTTGGTTCACAAGTTGCCGGCATTGCAAATACCCTCATAGGTGCGACTACCGATCCAACTTCGATATCTAAATCTGCATAGTACTCAAGTGGAATTAGGTTCGAGGCAGCAGTGCGTATAACTAGATCTTTAGTACGATGTAGTGGGGCTCCTAATGCTCTCAACACAGAGATCGGAGCCAAGTTGACAACTGATCCTGCATCAAGCAAGACGCGACTAACTTCGAAAGTTGTATCCCCCATCTTCACACGTGCACTAGTATAAAAGTTAATAATCTCATCGGAGTTGGTATACTTGCCTACCAATGCTGCTTCACTTAATGCTGATTCCATAATCCTAGAACTTGCTGCCTTTCCCTTTCCTTTAGCAGCTGACGTCTTCCCTTTGGTTCTTTCCTGCACCATTAGTTTAACAAACTGTCGCTTACTCTCGGGTGAGAGATCAAAGAACTGTCCCCAGGTTAGTCCCGTAACTGGTGTATCACGAAAGCCTCCAATATAATCAAATGCTGGCTGGTCAACCATGAGGCGGATAGGGTGATGGGTAAGCCGTGATCTTCTAACAGTCCTCCGCTGAATATTAGTATCCTCTGGCTTGCTGGTCTGCTCAAATGATACTCGAGTACGACGCTTCGGTGGACCTTTATCGGCAGAGCCTGAAGACTCCTCTACCTGACTGCGTAGACGAGCACGCTCTCCAGCCATCGCTTCCGGTGACTTTCTACTTGAACTTAAGGACTGCTGCTTCGCATCTATTGAGTCCAAGATCGTAACATACTTCGAGTGAATAATTGCCGGTTTGGCATCCGGAAGTATATTATCTACCTCAACCACCATTCCATCCATAGCAGAGGAATAGGACTTCAGCTCAGTCACAGCAGCTTCCCCGGATCTGCCACCCGAAGTCAAAGGTTGTCCTACCCTGCCGCTAGCTAACTGTGTTGCTTGGTTCTGCGGTATGGTGGTAGACTGCCCAGAATATTCATTCATCGGTGGGTAATTTGCTGATCCCAATCTGGTAGCATTTTGAAGGTTTCCTGGCAAACCCGCTGGTGAAGTATCACCCATTGGACCATGTGCAAAACCTCTATTAAAATGGCCAAGCTGATGCGGTAGCAAATGGCACTCATAGCGGATATGCCCAACAATACCGCACTGATAACACACAAGCTGAGAGCGATCTCGCCTTCCATAGCCAAAGGAGCGAGGCATACTTTGATCAACTCCCGGTAGTCTTGCTCGCTGTTCCAGAGGATTTCCATAACCCCTCTGACCATATCTGACAGGTCTTTGCTCGTAAGGTCCCCATTGCTGCCTCTCGGGGACACCAGAGTTTCCTTCATATCCCATTGAACTGACATTTAGTCCGCTTCCCCATGCAGTACCCATTGGGTCAAACTGAGGTTGACCGTAATAGCCTACACCTGGCTGCGCATAGGTAGCAAGAGGCGGAGGTGCATACGGATTCGGTGGTGCTAAGCGGTTTCCCATACTGTAAGCCTCAACGGCAGGAAGCTTTGACTCTCTTGAGAAAATCCCCGGACTAGTGGCTTCTTCCTTCTGTTTCCGGGTCAGTATTTCCTTTAGTTCCTCTATGTCTCGTTTAATTCTCTCCGTATCTTCTTTCCTTCTCTTCTCCGCCATTACTTCCTTCCTTTCTCTCCTTCCCCTACAGTTAGTATTCTGACCTTGTATTTGCCTATCCCAATAGCTCGGGTATGGGTCCTCATCTTCTTTGTTGTTACCGCCTTCATTATCAGAAGCGAGATCACCTATACCTGTATATGAGTCAATGTCAATAATGTCAGCAATCCTTTGGACCTTAGTAATAGCTTCATTAACGGTTGGACGACTTGAAAGTCCACTCATTGTCTGAATTCGAAGCTCTCTCGAGTCCAGGCCCTTCACAAACTGGGTTGCAACAAGATGTTGATTCTCAGCAGACATTCCCCTTGCTACTCTGCGAGTCAATCGTATATAGTCATCGATCCTTTGTCCTCTCCGCTGCCTCAAGCTCAGGAACATCTCTTCAGCATAACGCTGTTCCTCCTCCAACTCGGCTGAGTTTTCAAACCGTCCCTTTAATGCCTGTGATAGTGCCTCATAATCTCTCGTAGTCTCAGTCGGGAGCCGACTAACAAACCTTGCAGCCTCACTCTTCGGCTTCAAATGTGTAATTATGCGGTAGGCACGGCTCTCACTAGTCTCGGGTAGACTACCTGCCTCAAGCCTTGCTTCCTCTCTCTGGAAAGCCAGGGTAAACCCACGGAGGAAGTGGTCGACATTTTCACCAATCTCACCTCCGAACTCCATATGTTTGCTACTTGCCATTATAAAGGATGGATGAGCCGGACAAGTAACAGAGATGGAAGCCGGCTGTGCTTTCAGATTTGCACCACCGTCTTCGGGGGAGCCCTGGTGAGAACTAGAAGTAGCAATTGTGGCCAGCGAACTAGAAACCGGAAGCGGCCACTCTTGCCTTGCTTCCGGATACCAAGTGCAAAAAGCACGTTCTAGTTCCTCTCGCAATGAGATTGGTCGACAATGATACTGGACGTCTGGATCAAAAATTGCTTGCTCAACTAAAGGGTTGGCTGGTCGTGGTGTCAGAGAGTGATCTAACTCCCCAACCGTCTCCGACTGGGAAACAGATGAAACAGCAGGGGTTTCTAATAGAGGAGATAGATCGAAGTCAGGAAGGGTAGGGGAAGATGGAATCGGAGTGTTTGCTGAAATGGCGAACGGATTCTAATTCAAAACCGACTATAAGGATGAGAAAAAGGGCAAAGGATAGAAAAATAGGAGAGAATAATATCAATGACGAAAGGGTTTTTCCGTCCAGCAATCGTTTGTTTATCGATGTTTCCTGTTCAGCAGTAGCAAAATATCGACTGTTCACTGATCAAATGAAGCACCAATATTAGTTCACGGAATACCCTGGGAAGCCCACCTCGCCTTTCGGGCACCAGCTGTCCTATCTCTTCCGGTCAAGGCGTTCTTTTGGTGGGGAATAGGCACTTCCGAAGGAAAGCAAATTCGTCTCACTTTCTCACAGTTCAACAGCCAAGGTCAAGCGAGATAAAAGTCAGAGAAAAACCACGATGAACATTGATGGAAAAGGGGCGGATGAGGATGGTCCTTGGATCGATGCAGACAGACACTGCTCTCTCCTCCTCAAGTAGTCCTTTCCTATGGAGCTAAACTAATAAAAGTAATGGTATCAAACATTCACGATAGTCTCTGTGTTCCGGCGTATTTTCCACCATAGTCATCCACGTGACCGACAGTACTGTACTCGGGTACAAGGGTAAGTCGGGCGCGGTGCCACAAAAAGTCTTGGTTTATTGCCTGTTCTGGGTGTCGCCCGACTTTTTTCCTCATACAAAAAAATTGGTGCAAACCGCGTTTGTATGGGTAAAAACCCTAGTTACCTTATATGGGTGTCGCCCGGCTTATGGTACCCCCCGAGTACTTTGGACAGAACGCCCACGGGATGCCGCGGGGGTGTGGATACCGGGACGCTTACTAATTGCCGAAATGATGGTGCAGTCACCCGGCGGAATTTTTTGTGAGCTAGAGCCTCCCTTTAGCGGGAGTGCCGTGGTCTATGAGAGGGGTATTGAGTAATTGGACGATCCATAAGGGAGTCTTATTCCATGGGTGGAAGATGAAGTTTGTTGTGCAAAGGCTTCCACTGGGTAGGCGCAATAGGCTGTAGGGACGGGAGTGCGTTTGCGGTGTGTATGTGCTGTATCTGGGTTGTGCTCGCTACTTGCAGCCAGTTTTCATTGATTCCTAAAAAGTATAAAGTACTATTTTCGTACCTACCTAGCCCTCAGAGGCATCCACAAGAAGGACGGCCACAAACATTTCCGAGGAGGTGAGTGCAACGATAACTTGTTTCCTCCCCTCTTCCTTATTGTGTCTTTTTTCTCCACTATTCCGTCTATTCTAATTCCCCTGCGTTTGTGCGAGCCTGTCGACCAAAGACTTATCGTGGATATTTGGTCGAAGCGGTTTGATTGTACATGTGCGGGCCCGAGTCTAGAGATACCCTCTCCCTGTTCAGTGCCTGCGTGTTGCTTAAGATTTGTGTTTCATTTTCGGCCTGGTGCGGTCCCGGCACGCCCACTCTTGCTTGCTTCTCCAAGTCCACTCTATTCCGCAATTGGGCTACTGCAGAACCTACACTCCTCCGGAATCATTCTCAGTGCGCAGAAATTTGCCCTACCCTCAAAAAAAACAGAGGATGTTAACTTATCAATATCAGCTAACTTCAACAAGTTGGAACGATACTCGCACGACCTCGGCAGTCCGGAAATCTGCTTCCCTAGTGACGGGAGGGCTAGGATAATGGAAATCCCATACTACGCAATCATTATACCTTTCTCCTGGTCAGTTTGCTGCCATTCCGGCGCTCCGCTTGCTACTTGATAGAAGCAGAGGCTGCCAGAATGCGTACTAGCATCTTGCCTGTCTGCATATAGACGAGCTTTTCGTATAGCACGCACTTTGGAAGCTATACCTTGCAGTGTTGATATTGCCGAATTTCCCTACATCACGCTAAAATGCAAACTAAAAAACTAGCTTTCCATTTTTCTTGATATGTCAATCGAGTGATATTTTATGCACCTAGTTGGGTTGCGACAGCGAACAGGGGAAATGAATGGCGGGGGGAAAGGCTGCAGCTAAATCGCGAACGACAAAGTTAGCCCAACTACCGGGAGAAGAGGAAGTTGGTGCTGTACTCATGCAACTTGAACTATCCCGGCCTCGTCTAAGTTAGTCAAAATATCGTATATACAAGAATGGCATGAGGTGAAAAGTATCCTCTCTTGATGAGCAGTTGGTTGCGCAGGCTCGAAACTAGATATTATTTCGCCGATCTCTTAGCTGCAGTGACAAGCAAAGAGATGAGGCATCAGTGGTTATTTAGCTTGCTTGTCCATTGTGAGATTCTTGGGTGCGGTAGTTGGCATGCACTTCCGGTCTAATTTCTCGAGATTTGTTGGTAATGCTCATCATCTGTATAGTTGCTCGCTGTGCCAAAATCCTCTAACGCCAGAACACACCGTAATACAAAAAGGTTTTAATGTTGCTTTGCCCTGGGATATCTCATTAAACCTTTTTTTACCAGACTTCCATTAGTTTAACAAGAAGTTTGTTCAAGTTTTGCATGTTGAGCAGTTCTAGTAGGCATTCTTTCATTACCCATATTGAGGAATGCTATAGCCGGTGATTATATATACTACTCAGGACTATTACCAGCTTTGAGGGTAGTCTTTCCTGTAAGTATAGATGTAGGTGGTGTTGGATTACCTATAGGGAATGCGGTTAGGTGGTTGTGCGGATACGCACATAACGTCAACGACCGGGAAGTGACACACATGACAACCATTTCAACCACATCCACAAAACACAACAACTCAATCAATTCTTAACCAAATTGGACCAAACAAGATGATACCAATTGAGAAAATATAGGAGAGCAGGTTAATGCCAGAAAAGTTAAAAAAAGAAAATCCTGCACAAAAGAATACCAGGAAAAAGAGGGAAAATCTACTCAAAGCTTCAAGAAAGACAAGAGAATAAAATGAGATATATGAGCATGCTAGAGCATTTAAAAAGTAGATGTAGGTAATCTCCTATCAGTAGGGGTAATATAGTAAATAATAGTTGACAACAATGGAAGCTCATTGTATACAGAAATGGTTAAGCAAAGGCTAAATTTAACAGCAAATCTGTAAAAATGTTAATGAGACTTGCAGGACTTAAGCAAAATAACTATCAGGATGGGAAGTGAAATATAGGTGTGGCTCAATGCTAGTGCACAGAAGATATCAAAACTGATCAGGATTTATTATATTTTGGTAGTTGGTCGGCTGTTGTTATTGTATTTTTAATACATCACTTTGCACGCCATTTTATTGCAAATTTTGAATTAGTTAATTGCCTATATACTGCAAATTATATAAGAATAGTTAGAGAATGCTTATTTACTATTACTGTTAATAAAATATTCATTTATTGTAAATTTATTACCACCTATTCATAAGTTAATAGTTATTCAATTAAAATTAATGTAATTATAAAATGGAATCGGCTATGTAAGAACCAAAACCTATCCAATTGTATCCAGCCTGTGACTAATCATATATTAGTAGAAAATACAAACATTGAAAATTCCACCATAATCAAATAACTTATATCTTTACTCTTTCCATACTATTTTACCTATTCTCTTATACTATTAATACAGTTTATCATACCTATACTCTCTATTCTCTATTTATACTTGAGAAGATTCTACTATGTTCTACCATGTTTCATGTTTCCAATCATATATTCTTTACTTCTCAAGCCCTTCCAGAATACAAACATTATAGTAATATGGAATTCTGTTGAAATTACAGAAGTAGTACCAGTAACCCTTCCTACTGCTGGAATGTACTACCAAAAAGCCCTCGATTTCACTTTTTTCTGTTTTCTATTATATAGGCACATATTTTCTAACTATTTACAGGAGATTTATTGAGTATCAGCAACTAACAGTGTCAGGTTTCTCATCTATCTTACTCTAATACTATCTATTAAAACCTCAATAATAACAACTTACCTACTTTTAAAATATTACAAATCCTTATTAATAGAGATATCCTGAGTGCACTGACCTTGGGCCATACCTCTATTTCACTTCTGATCCTCATGGTTGGCTATCACAAGTGCTAAGTGGTTTATTAATATTTTTTTCATTTTGGTATGAAATTCATCGTTTCCTTAACCATTTCCTTCTACTATAAGCTTCCATTGTTGTCAACTATTATTTACTATATTACCCATACTGATAGGAGATTACCTACATCTACTTTTTAAATGCTCTAGCATGCTTATATATCTCATTTTATTCTCTTGTCTTTCTTGAAGCTTTGAGTAGATTTTCCCTCTTTTTCCTGGTATTCCCTTGTGCAGGATTTTCTTTTTTTAACTTTTCTGGCATTAACCTGCTCTCCTATATTTTCTCAATTGGTATCATCTTGCTTGGTCCAATTTGGTTAAGAATTGATTGAGTTGTTGTGTTTTGTGGATGTGGTTGAAATGGTTGTCATGTGTGTCACTTCCCGGTCGTGTGTCACTTCCCGGTCGTGTGTCACTTCCCGGTCGTGTGTCACTTCCCGGTCGTGTGTCACTTCCCGGTCGTGTGTCACTTCCCGGTCGTGTGTCACTTCCCGGTCGTGTGTCACTTCCCGGTCG
>Ga0307517_10000678_pt1 | contig 58530 bp, 31 predicted proteins | sample 23_EM_MG_FD_194515 | JGI IMG/M metagenome (GOLD analysis project Ga0307517, IMG submission 194515) | Populus trichocarpa ectomycorrhiza microbial communities from riparian zone in the Pacific Northwest, United States - 23_EM | ecosystem: Host-associated > Plants > Roots > Unclassified | place... | reverse complement strand
GTTAAATGTTTACAAGTGATTTCACGACTCCAAGGGTCCCAAGGATAATAAAATAATATATATTGAAATATTTATTTATTTTATTGTCCTTAAGAAGATGCATCTTGGCATATTTAAATATATTTGTAGAGCCGTCCCTAATCTTTCTCTCAAATTAGACAAAGAAAATGTTAAATCGCAGCCTCGCCATTAATTTCATGCTATGTTATGAAGGCCAGGAAGATTCATACCACTCGATCAGTACTATATTTATTAAGAAACAATATTTAATCTTGTTTTACCATGTTTGGAGAAGAATATATATATTGACCCCTTTCATCTTAATTCTTTTATATATATATATTTTAAACATATATATATATATATATATATATATATATATATATATATATATATATATATATAATATGTTTGGAGAAGAATCAAACTAACGAGGGAAAAGAAAGAAAAACCAAAATGTTTATTTTTTATTTATTTATCTTGTGTTTCTTACGAAATATTGATTCCTCTCGCAGATTCTTGTCCAGAATCTTTCTACTTCCATATTCACAGAGGAAATTAAGTCTGAGAAGGTTTAGGAGTGTCGTGGTTGGTTTTTAAATAATTTGTTTGTACTGAAATGAATGCTAATTATATTTTTTTATTTTTTAAAAATTATTTTTTACATCAGCACATCAAAATAATCCAAAACATATAAATCATATTAAATTTTAATAATTATTTTCTTAAAAAAAACATGATTTACATCCCGTTCCAAACAATTTTTTCCAGCAAATTTTGGAACCAACAGGATACTTGGTGAATATGCAAAGCAGAAACTGGATGATTCCAGTGAGAACGACAACGATCAAACAAAAAACGACTCATCTTCCATCTATAGTTTTTTGTTTTTCCTTGGTGGAAGATACGATGACATCCACGAATTGGGAGTGGTGCTTACAAATCTGGCATAGGATTCAAATATTGGCAGTGGCCTTAGCACACACATATCATGAAATTATTATATGAAACTAGAACAGGAGAGTTTGATAATATTTTTTTTTAAAAAATTATTTTTAATATTAACACAATAAAATTAATTTTATATAATATTTTTTTTTCAAAATTTGCCCAACTTCTGTTTCGAACACAGTACCAAACAGGAGCTTAGTAGATCAAACACCTGGGGGTGTGGGGTGTTTCAACATGAGTTTTCAAAAAAAAAAAACTTTTTTTGTTTTAATTTTTTTTGTGTTTATAGATTATTTTGATGTATTAATGTCAAAAATAAATTTTTAAAAATTAAAAAATATATTATTTTAACATATTTTTAAATAAAAAATATTTTAAAAAATAACTGTCACTACTAACTCATTCACCGACCACTTAGCAGATCATAATCGGAGTAAATATGAATCTAGTTCGTGCAATAACACATTTGACCATGTTCATGTTCATAAAATATTTTAAAATTTTGAACACGAGGAAAGTTAATGGACATCAGAGTAGTAACAACTACTACAGCAAGTTATGCTCAGAAAATGATGATGTAGCTAGCAAACAATCAATAGCTCAAGAAAAAACACAAAATCAACAGGGAAGCATTGCAGGTTACAATCATAGTTAGCAAGTCCTAGCCAGCTAATTAGTTTGGAACGAGTTTTCATTGAATTGAAAAAGATATTGACTGATTAAATTTGATTGATAAATGATAGCTAGCTAACTCGGCTATTCCAGTCCAAACTATTGTTACTGAATTTATGCTATTAATTGTTAAAAATCAAAAATACATTTACTGAAAGTCCTTCACTCCTCACTTGACATCTATAGAAATGATTTAATAAAATGATGTTATTTTGCTAAATGGTAAAAAAAAAAAAATCTACAGGGAACAAAAGAATTACAGAAATGGAAAAGAACTGAGAACCGCAAGGAACGTACATAAGCTGATGACAGCTTCTTAATTCCCTAACTGCAACTGCTTTAATGTTTTAAGGCTTGCATACACCAGAATTGATAACATTTCAGGGAACTCATTCTTCAGCTTTAATGTTTTAAGTCTTCTTGTTGGCCTGTTCTTCTACACCAGAATTGTTCCATTTGATGTACCGGGAGATTTTCGCTATGAAATTTCTAGGATTGCTGAGATCGGACGATGCTGGCATCCGAACTCGCAGTGTACAGACATTCTCAAATTCTTTCAGAAGCAGTTTTCCTCCACCTGCACACTGAACATTGCATTACTTATCGTTTCACAGTAGTGCTTGACCTAAGATTTAAGTTAGCATATATGGAAGACACTAAAAGGGTTATGTATTTGTTACCATGGCCTTGGATTTGGAGCAGAAAGAGCCTGTGAAGGTTGGTTTATCCTCCTCTATGAACCCAATTGATCCTGATCCTTCTTGATGATCTTGATCATACTCAAATTAATATGCAGCCAGTCGCGAAATTCATCACCAAGAGATTATGCTGCTCGCAAACATCTGCTAAATTCAATGTACCTTCCACATTAGTCCTGATTGTTTCGACCTTGTGCGATTCGCACCAATCAACGTTAGGCCTTCCAGTCAGCAACATTGAAAACATGGTTTGGTTTTTTGTGTTTGGTATTGTGGTAGCTGCTATGGTTGTGATTTGAAAAAATTTATTTTATACAAAGTTTTTTTAGTTGATGTTAATTTGGTATTTATGTATGTTTGGTTAAAACTGTGGTTGAAATTGAGGTTGAACAAAAAATAGTTGAATGTGTTTAGTTAAGAATGCTTTTGAAATTGAGGTTATAAAATAATTTAAAAATATATATATTAATATTAATGGTTTTTAATTTAAATATTGTAGATTTAACTATTGCTATTACATCATAAAATAAATAATACTTTATATAAAATATTTTTTATTGTTCCATTAAACTATCTATAATTTGGGATTGCAATTAAATTCTACAAATGCTACGTGTTCAAACGCTCTCCGTCTAATTTATATAGTGTCATTGAATAATGTTAAACACTAATTTTTTGAATAAAACACAATTAAAAAATATTTTTTTTATTTTACTGGGTCGGACCCGGTTCAATGCATTTTGAGCTTTGAACCGCACCCGGTCCGGCCGGAACAGTGCAGCATATTTCAGCTTTTTGCCACGCAGGAAGTAGGTCCTAGCTGCTTCCTTTTTTCTTTCATTTCAAACGCAGCAGATCGTGTGACCTATGAACAGTAATATATATTTTTTTAATTACCAAAGAGGTTGCATATGTGTTTTTAACAAAACGTAGACGCAACCTCTTAAACAAACACTGTTTGAAGATTGCAGTTGAAGTGTTGTTTAATAATACGGTGCAATGTATATTTTAATTGAAGATATATTAAATTTTTTTTTTAATTTTATACATTAATATATCAAAACCATTAATAAATATTAAAATAATATTAGTAGAATTAATTTAAGTTGCATCGAGATAACAGTTACAAAGCCTGAAAAATAAACCAATTTCAGGGCCCAAATGAGTTTGTTCTCTCGGATGGAATAGACAAACGTCAGGGCCCATATTGTTTCTGTGCCCATTGTGCCTGAGCTAGATGGGTAGAGAGGAGGGCGGATATTACATTTTGGAAAGGGAAATTTTTTTTTGAAAAATTGAAAAAATAAATAAACCAAAATGAATAATTTAAAAAAAAATTAGAAAATGATGAGTATTTTAGGACAAGTGAAAGCATGGGAGTGCCTTGTTGCCCTTAGGTAGGATGAGACGACATTGGTGCCAATTTTAGCCCTTCTTGACACATGCCAATGAAAAAGAAGAATTCTATTTCTCTATTATCAATTTCTATCCATCCTTGGAAGTATTTTGTTAAATAAACTTTGGTTTTATTTAGTTAATTAAAATAAATAAATAAGTATAATGTATCGGTTTAGTTATATGATTTTTTGAAAATATAATCCATATAATAGAGTTCATGTTTTAGATTTGATATTTTCTAATTTTTTTTTTGGGGCAATCCAATTAAAGCATCCTAATTTTTAGATGGTGGAATGCCCGAACAAAATCAAAATTTAACCATGCCTCCGGTAGACATGATAAGATATTTATCTAGGAATTATTCAAGAATCCCTATTTATTTTTGTGTTTAATTAAAAGTGTTTTTGAAAAAAATATTTTTTTTATTTACTTTAAATTAATTATTTTTTGATATTTTCAGATCATTTTGATGTGTTGATATCAAAAATAATTTTTTAAAATTAAAAAAAATATTATTTTAATATATTTTTAAATAAAAAATACTTTAAAATACAATTATTATTATATTTTCAAACACCTCCTCAAACTCCTCAAACAAGATCGGTGGAAGAAGGTGCCGGTTGTTTTATCTTGTGGATTCTTCCCCAGTTACATTGTCCATGCATGCATTCATTTAAAGCTTCTAATTAAAATATGCGTGGAGGTTGCATCTTGGTCAACTTTGTGTTTACAATTCAGTGATTCACTTCTTACACTAAGACCTCGATAATTGTTTTAGGATTGATTAAAACAAGGATTTTCTTAGCTAGCTACCCATGTTACCATGTGCTGGGCAGCAGGAATTGAAGGGAGAATAATTATAAATCCCCAAATTAAATGTCTTGTATGACCTTAATTTTGTTTGTAAGCACCATTGAATTGATTTATTCGGTTGTTGCATCACAAAAAATTAAATTGATCAATAACCCTTTGATTAAGGCAATTAATTCGATACAAGAAGTTGTACAAAACACACACTTGACGTAGATAAAAAAAAAAAAAAAAAAAACATAAGGACAGCAAATACAAGTAAAATAGAATTTTGTCTGTATAAATGCCGATTCTACACCAAGGAACACAAACGGAAATAGTTTGCAGCGAGAGTAAGAGTCCTACCATGCCTTCTCCTTCGTCATCCCATGTTGTTATCTTTCCATTCATGGCTCAAGGCCATACTCTTCCATTACTCTACCTATCAAAAGCTCTTTCACGTCAACAAATCATGGTGACCATCATCACCACCCCGTCAAATGCGACATCAATAGCCAAAACCATTGCTAATCACCCCAAAATCAGTCTCGTTGAAATCCCATTCCCCACTATTGATGGCCTACCTAAGGATTGTGAAAACACCTCTCAACTACCTTCAATGGAATTTCACCTTCCTTTTCTCCATGCCACCAAACAACTCCAAAAGCCCTTCGAGCAAGTCCTACAAACCATGTTGGAATCCAAAACCCCTCCTATATGTGTCATTTCAGATTTTTTTCTTGGCTGGACACTTGCTTCATGCCAAGCATTTGGTGTCCCTAGGCTAGTCTTTCATGGCCTGGGTATTCTATCAATGGCCATCATCAAATCTAGTTGGTTTCATGCACCACAACTGGAATCAGTGTCAATGTTTGATCCTTTAGACCTTCCTGGCATGAAACTCCCCTTCACTTTGACTAGAGCAGACTTGCCAGGGTCGACCAACTTACCAGAACATGATGACAAATTTTACCAGTTCATACAAGAAGTAGGAGAGGCTGATGTAAAGAGTTGGGGAGTTATTGTTAATAGCTTTGAAGAGCTAGAAAAGAGTCACATCCAAGCTTTTGAATCTTTCTACATCAATGGGGCTAAGGCTTGGTGTTTAGGCCCTCTATGTTTGTATGAAAAAATGGGAAGCGATAAATCCACCAACCAAGACCATTCCTGTACTTTAACACAATGGCTGACTGAGCAAGTCACACCAGATTCTGTGATTTATGTTTCATTTGGTACACAAGCTGATGTATCAGATTCCCAGCTTGATGAAGTGGCTTTTGCCTTGGAGGAGTCAGGATCTCCTTTCTTATGGGTGGTAAGATCAAAGACATGGTCTTTACCTACTGGCTTGGAAGAGAAAATAAAAAATAGGGGTTTGATTGTAAGAGAATGGGTCAATCAACGCCAAATACTATCTCATCGTGCAATAGGTGGGTTCTTGAGTCATTGTGGTTGGAATTCAGTGCTAGAGAGTGTATCAGCTGGTGTGCCAATTCTTGCTTGGCCAATGATAGCTGAACAATCACTGAATGCTAAATTTATAGTGGATGGACTTGGAGCCGGGCTTAGTGTCGAAGGGGTGCAAAATCAAGTCTCTAAAATTCTTGTTTCAAGGCAAGCTATATGTGAAGGTGTGGAGGAGTTGATGGGAGGATCAAAGGGAAGGATTGCAAAGGAGAGAGCGCAAGCCTTGGGCAGAGTGGCTAGAAGGGCAGTGCAAAAAGGTGGGTCGTCTCATGACACCCTGAACAAGCTCATTGATCAACTTCGTGTCTCTATGTAGTATATATGCATAATGTTATCATATATATATATATATATATATGCGAGATGTTTGTCTAATCATCTCCTCGTACTTCAAATTGACATAAATTTCTAGCTCATTGTAAGGGAAATTGATTTAAGTTAATGAAAAAAGCGTTTATCTATGGCCTTTGGAAGGTCCTCTTGGGTTCATTCACCACAACTAAAATCAATGTCAAATGTTTGATCCTTTAGACCTTCATGGCATGACACTTCCCTTCACTTTGACAAGAGAAGAGTTGCCTGGCACACCAGTCTCCTCCTTGTTGCCACTAGGAGACATAATTAGCCAACATTCGGTGCAGCAAATGACTATTACGAGGGTGTTTATATTAGTTATAAGATTAATTTGGTCATGTGATTTCTTTGTCATGTCGGATTGAATTGTTGATTTCCTGAACAAATTCTCCATTACCAAACTCTTTACACGGCTTTTATTGGAAATGTAAATGATAATTGTCACAAAATAGTCGATGAGCAAGTAGATTCATTCTCAAAATCATTGTCTTAGGCTCAAATCTAAATTAAGATATCTTGTAAGTGTTGTCCAAGATATTAGACTAATTAGAATATTTAATTTATAATTAACCATGTAATTTTTATATTATTCAAAGTAAATTTACAATAAATATCAAATTAGATATATTAGTACGAATACAAGGTATATATCCAAATTTACAAAAGAGATATAAACAAAAATCTTAGCATGCATACTAAAGTTGTAATATATAAAACTTAAACTAAAAATATAAAAAGTATTTATTTGTTGAAACTCTTAGAATTCGATCAAGTTGAGATGTTATTGTTATAAAGAATTAATCATTTATCCTTAAAATTTTATTTCTTCACATTCAGTGCAAATAAAATGTTTATAATATGCATCATAAGATTTTAAAAGTACCACCTTGTTTGGATGTACTTCTAAATATAATTCATCAATCTAAAAAAATTGATTCAAGTATCTCTTTACAAAGATCAAATCTAAGCTTTAGATATGAAGGAAAAATAAAGCTTAAAACATAGCTAAAACTAAAGCAAAAAATATTGAAAATTGAAGTGAGGAAAAAATATTGCCCAAAACTCTTCATTCAATCCCTTTTTTTTTGTATAATAGATTTCTGAACCAAAACTGATATAGAATTGATTTTTATAATTATTGGAACTAATTTCTTCTATTATCAACTTTGATTACCCTCTATAAAACAAGAATTAAGCATGCCAATTTTGATTTAAATTCGATGTTTTTGATCTAGAAAAACTATTCTAGAAAAAACTAATTAAATTATTTTTTTCATAGACTAAACAAAAAAATAGGCTGGCAAGAATAATTCTTTATAGGACAAAAAATTATAAATTCAACCCCAACCTCAAAGTAGGTTGACAAAAAAATAATCTTCTATAACTCTATAATTATTTTATATTAAAAGAAACACCAGCTCGACTCGAGCACATGTGGTTGGTTGAAGCTCAAACTTCATTCTCCTAATGTCATTTTTCATCTAAAAACTTGAATGTTATTTGAATCTAATTTTAACTTTTCATATTTTTATTATATAAATAACTAGAAAAACTTGTTTTTTTTTCCATGTGAGATAGTTTTTTAGAAGGTTTTATGTTTTTTCAAAACATGCAAATAAAAAATTCTTTGAGATCAATTTTTTATTCACCCATAATTGATCTTAATCATATTAATATTTTATACATGCTGAAAATGTTAAAAATAAAAAAATTATAAATATGAAATTTGAACGATTTATGATATATTTATAAGGAATTTATGTTGAAAATGAAATTTCAATAAAAAGTTAACTTTAAAATTGAGTGAATTGCACTTTTAATTTAACATCAAATATATGAATTAAGTAAATGTTTCAAATAAAATTTTCTGACAATAAGAAGAGAATTTTGTATGGATAACAAGTCTAATATTCTTAAATCTAAATAAAACAAAGAAGAAGAAGAAATCTCTATTTAGTAAACTTGGCTAAAAGACTCTTTCATCAATAAACAAAACAAAAAAAAAAAGTTTTGAAATAATTGAAATCATACGCTTCTCTATTTTGTGGGTGGAATTACGTTGGATGGTGAAAATCTTACATTTTAAAAAAATATACATTCTGTTTAGAAGTATAGTTTTGGTTGTTTTTCATTTAGAAATGTATTAAAATAATATTTTTTTATTTTTTAAAAATTATTTTTAATATCAGCGCATCAAAATAATCTAAAAACACTAAAAAAATATTAATTTAAAACAAAAAAAATAAAAAAATTTTAAATTTTTTCAAAAACATTTTTGAAACACAAAAACAAACAAAACCTTAAATTCTTCATTCCATCCCTGCTTGGTGGTGTAAATTAAAAAAAAAAACTTTTCAAGAAAGAAAAACGAAACAATTATATATACTTGAGTAATTGAAGAAATAATTTAATAAAAAAAATGACACCAATGGAATTGATGCCCATTGGATTTTCTATTATATATTTTTGAGAGTATCAATAATCAAGCATCATCGAACGGGATGATTCTTTTATTTAATTTGTTCATTGCATGTTACCATGATATGTTCCTCAATTTCATCAGACGTGCTTCATTATCCTTGTCTCTAACACAGAATACTCGATGTTCCTCTTGTGCCAACATCTTGTCGGCCAAGCTTCTCTTCACAGTTTACAACTTTTACATCGTATGGCGAATTAAACCCAATTACTATGTTAATTAATGTGCGATACTATGTTAATTAATGTGCGAGATCATCAAGGTTAATGTCCTCTAAGACCCTTCTAAATTTGTAACCATTTACTTGTTCTTTAAGACCACCATTTTTATATGTTCTATTTGTAAAGCTATTATTAAAGTTATTAATGATGAATTTACCGACAGACTACAAATTATGCAAAGTGGTGGACTTGTCTAGAAATGACGTGGAATTATGCATGCCTTAATTAATGTAATTAACAGATAAGAGTTAATGATCCAGACAATTAGCTAGATTAATTAGTGTAATAAACCAATTACAAAATTAATTAGGAGGTTGTTGTTCATTGAAAGTCAGCCTGGGGTCCTCAATTTCATCATCCAGTTCACCTTGTTCAACCTAGTCTTTACACTTGGCTATAAATCCAAACATGACCATAGTCAGCAACATTAATTGACGAGGCAGAAAAAAAATCATTCTTAGCTTATATTCACAAGACCCTTATTTTGTTTTTAGTAGTAATTAATGCAGGCTGTGGTCACGACCAGTAATTGAATGCCCCATTAACCAATCAATAAATAAGACGTTTAATTCAAAGTTAATGATGAAGTAGTGATGCAAGATGAAGAGATTATTACCACCTTCTATTTTAATTAATTATAAACTGCAAAAAAAAACCCCTAAAAAACTAATTAAAAATCAAACCATCTAGGTGGTGGCCCAGTGGTAAGAACTTGGGACCAAGAGGTTTGATCCCTTTGTAGTCTCAGGTTCGAGCCCTGTGGTTGCTCATATGATGGCCACTGGAGATTTACATGGTCGTTAACTTCAGGGCCCGTAGGATTAGTCGAGGTGCGCGCAAGCTGGCCCGGACACCCACGTTAAACTAAAAAAAAAAATCAACTAGTAAAATTAATGTTCTTTTCTAATTGATCGTGTGCATATAAAAATTATTGAAAAATAAACAAGAAAATTCATCATTTTTAAAAGTAAACACTGTTAAATAATATTTATGTAGTCTTATTTAGTAAGAGTAAAATAATACTTTCAGTTTAACCTATATATATTTTATTTGTATTTAGGTTAAGACTACGCACTCATAATACACAGATCATTCAAAATTCTAGTTTTTTTTTTTGTTTCATCTTAATTATTTTAACAAACACGTCCTGAAAAAAATATTTTTCTAGTTTATTTATATTTAAAAGGGATATTCTTCCTAATTTGTTTTTTCCATTTACTATTATTAGGGTTTTATAGTATTTCTATACATAGGGGTGGAATGGTTTTTTTGAAAAGTGAAGACATTAAAAATAAAATTAAGTATTTTAAAAGTTTTTTCATATATATGATATTTTTGGTTTTTTAGAGTTTTGACTTATAACAAACATTTTATCCTTCGTTTTTGCTTGAGTCAATTGTTATTAGAGTTAAAAGATTATAATGTTTTTCTAGTTTTTTTTCTATTTGAAGGGAATATTCTTTCTAGTTAATTTTTTTTATTTAGTATTATTAGAATTTTCTAATTTATTCTATATAAAGGGTTATAATAACTTTTTAGCAAGTGAAACATAAAGAAATAAAAATAAGTATTTTGAAAGTCTTTCCATATTTATGATGTTTATAATCTTTGATGATTTTGACTTATAACAAACTTATTTTTCTTCATGCCTCATCAATTTTCTTATCATGAAACAAAAAATTAATTAAAATTATTTTTAGATAAGAGAAGAAATACAAATATTAATATATTGGAGTACTGTTATAGAAACATAAAAAAATTAATAATTAATAATTAAAAGTGTGAATCCTTAGAGAGTAACGTTTTAAAAATAAAAAATTTCATTTTAGTTGATTTAATCTTAATTAAATGGCTTTGAATAGATATTAGCTAATATGCATGCATTGTTTATTTATATTTGAAAGGAATATTCTTTCTAGTTTGTTTTTTCTATTTACTATTATTAGAGTTTTATAGTTTTTCCTATGTAAAGGGGTGGAATAGTTTTTTTTTTTTTGAGAAGTGAAGACATTAAAAATAAAATTAAGTATTTTAAAAGGTTTTCCATATATATATATATATATATATATGATGTTCTCGATTTTTGAGAGTTTTAACTTATAACAAATATTTTACCGTTCGCTTTTGCTTGCGTCAATTGGTATTAGAGTTCAAAGATTATGATGTTTTTCTAGTTTTTTTTTTCTATTTGAAGGGAATATTCTTTTTAGTTTATTTTTTTTATTTAGTATTATTAGTATTTTCTAGTTTATTCTATATAAAGGGTTATAATAACTTTTTAGCAAGTGAAACATAAAGAAATAAAATTAAGTATTTTGAAAGTCTTTCCATATTTATGATGTTTATGATCTTTGATGATTTTGACTTATAACAAACTTATTTTTCTTCATGCTTGCATCAATTTTCATGAAACAAAAAATTAATTAAAATTAATTTTTAGATAAGAGAAGAAATAGAAATATTAATATTAATATATTGGAGTACTGTTTTAGAAACATAAAAAAATTAAAAATTAAAAGTGTGAATCCTTGGAGTAAGGTTTTAAAAATAGAAAAGTTCATTTTAGCTGATTTAATCTTAATTAAATGGCTTTGAATAGATATTAGCTAATATGCATTGTTTTCCAAGATAATGAATGATTAAAAGCTGTTTTTTATTTTTTAATATGATTGAGATCCTCTCATATTTCTTGAAACATGATTTATTACATTGGTCAAATCTTAGTCTTTGAATTCAAATAACAGATTAATTACGACTGTTCTGTAATTATATTTCATTTTAAAGTAGAACTTGACTTGTATATTTATTTATTTATAATTAAGTGAGTATACGTATTGAAATTAAAGGAAATTAATGTATATATTTGCCATACCAAATTAACGAGATTTTACTCAACACTCTCTCTCCTTCTTAAAGCAATCTTAATTTATTTATTTTATAAATAAATTCAACGCCCTTAAACTTTCAACGAAATTAAAAAATTAAATGATTGATAATGTTTATAATAGATAATGTTTCAAAAAAAATGAGAAAATCCCAGTCTCTTTTACTAATCCATGAAAGATGCTCTGATCATTAAATATAAGAAAATAATTAAATTTGATTATAAACTTATAATTAATGGTTAATATCTGTCATATAGGGAGTAGGGACTAGTAACGGTCGTGACGATAAATAATAACTAACCAATATAATCATGACTTAATTAATCAAGATAAATTCACACACACACACACATATATATATATATATATAAAATTAAAACAAAATTTTCTCCTTTATAAGCACCCATAGTTTGCATCAACGAGGGCCATGCACAAATTGAGAAAGCAAGAGCAAGAGTCATACCATGCCTTCTTCTTCATCATCCCATGTTGTTATCTTTCCTTTCATGGCTCAAGGCCATGCTCTTCCATTACTCGACCTATCAAAAGCTCTTTCACATCAACAAATCAAAGTGACCATCATCACCACCCCGTCAAATGCTAACTCAATGGCCAAGTATGTTACTAATCACCCTGATATCTGTTGGTGGGAGAAACCACTAGTGGTGGCTCTGATACCAATTGTTGGGGATTTATGCTCCCCCTTGCGGAACGGTGGTGTTCATGATCATTGCTCAAAGGAGGCTAAGCACACTGACACAATATTTAACGTGGTTCGGCTAATTGCCTACATCCACGGGAGAGATCGATATTATTAGAGATAGAGAAAGAATACAACACACGGAGGGGGATCACATCCACTCAACTCCCATCTCAAATTGCTACATTGGGCAGCAGCTGCATAAGGCAGCAGGGCTGCTGGTGGCAGCCCTTCTCTTTCTTTCTCTCTTCTCCTCTCTTTTGTTCTTGCTCTCTCTCTCTTTGTGCTGCACTCTTGGTGTCTATTTATAGGCTTCAATGACAGCTCCTCTTGCTCCTTTGTCAACAATGGTGGCTGCCAAACTTACCAAACTTTGACATTAGATAATGGTTGTTGGCTGCCACCAACAACCCACCATTGTAGCCTCCTTCTTTGACAATGTCAAGGGGCTGCAAATGCTGCACCAGCAACCCTCTTTGACTCTCACATGGCAGCCATCTTCTTTGACAATGGCAGCTACATAATTGGCAATATTCCAACAATATCAATCTCCATGAAATCCCATTCCCCACCATTGATGCATGGCCTCCCAAAAGGTTGTGAGAACACATCTCAACTTCCTTCAATGGAATTTCTCCTTCCTTTTCTTCAAGCCACCAAAGAACTACAAAAGCCCTTTGAACAGGTACTTGAAACAATGATAAAATCCAACACCCCTCCTTTATGTGTTATTTCTGATTTCTTTCTAGGCTGGTCACTTGCTTCATGTCAAGCATTAGGTGTCCCTAGGTTAGCCTTTCATTGCATGGGTGTTCTATCAATGGTCATTAGCAAATCATCTTGGGTACATGCACCACAAATAGATTCATTGTCTATGTTTGATCCTGTTGACCTGCCTGGAATGAGACTTCCCTTCACTTTAACTAAAGCAGACTTGCCTGCAGAAACCGTGAACTCATCAAACCATGATGATCCCATGTCTAAATTCATTGGAGAGGTGGGTGAGGATGATGCAAAGAGTTGGGGAATCATTGTTAATAGCTTTAAAGAGTTAGAAGAGAATTATATCCCATCTTTTGAGTCTTTTTACATGAATGGGGCTAAGGCTTGGTGTCTAGGCCCTTTATTTTTGTATAACGAAATGGAGGGTCTTGAGAAATCCATTAACCAAAGTCAAATTTCCTCCATGTCAACACAATGGCTTGATGAGCAAATCACACCAGATTCTGTGATCTATGTTTCATTTGGTACTCAAGCTGCTGTGTCAGATTCTCAGCTTGATGAGGTAGCCTTTGGCTTGGAGGAGTCAGGCTTTCCATTCTTATGGGTTGTACGTTCAAAGTCATGGTCTTTACCTGATGGCGTGGAAGAGAAAATAAAAGGTAGAGGTTTGATTGTAAAAGAATGGGTTGATCAACGCCAAATACTATCTCATCGTGCAACAGGCGGGTTCTTGAGTCACTGTGGTTGGAATTCGGTCCTAGAGAGTGTAGCAGCTGGTGTGCCGATTCTGGCTTGGCCCATGATGGCTGAACAATCTTTGAATGCAAAGCTTATAGTGGATGGACTTGGAGCCGGGACTAGTATCAAAAAGGTGCAAAATCAAGGCTCTGAAATCCTTGTTTCAAGGCAATCTATTAGTGAAGGTGTGAAGGAGTTGATGGGAGGACAAAAGGGAAGGAGTGCACGGGAGAGAGCAGAGCCCTTAGGCAGGGTGGCTAGGAGGGCGGTGCAAAAAGATGGGTCGTCGCATGATACCCTGAGCAAGCTCATTGACCAACTTCGTCGATGTTAATTACTAGAGCATATGCTAATTAATGGAGGCAGAAATTTGCTTGTTATCTTCCTTTGTTATTTCCTTTCATTCTGCATGCGGCAAGCAAATAACAAATTATTTATTGTTTTTAAAAAAGTTTCAAAAATTCAAGATTCAGGTTTTAATAATATGATAAAATAGCTAAATTTAATAAATAATAACAAATAAAAAGACCTAAAATAACTCGAGTTATTTTCAGAATTAGTGAAAAATTATATAGATAAAGAATAATTGAACTCAATCTCCAATTAGATAAATGTTGAAGGATGAAACTGAAGAAACATGAGTTTTTTTTTTTTAAAAAAGCAAACTCATACAAATTTCATAAACCTGAGTTAATCTTCTAAATTCACAACCCGTGAAATCCTAAACTTAGCTCAATCAAGAAGCTCAATTCTCAACCAATTTAATGTTAAATGATGAAATAAAAAAAATCTCAATTTAAATTTTTTTATCAAAGTAACATAAAATAACAATTAAAAGAATGAGGATCAAATCTGATAGAAAAAAGAGTTGATGAAGGATGAAATTGTAAAAAAATAAATTTTCAAATTATTTTAAATAAAATAAATAGCAATCAAAAGAATAAGGACCAAATCTGACAGATGAGAAAACCGAAGGATGAAATTGAAAAAAAATCTAGTTATATGAATTATTTTAAATAAAACAAATAGTAATAAAAAAATAGGGACCACCTTGAAGAAAAAATAAATTGAAGGGTTGCTTTAAAACTTTGAACGGTCAGGTGCAAAACTCAAAGAAAAGAGAGAAAATAAGCAAAAAAAAAAAAAAAACAAAGGTTGACGGCACCAAACTGAAAGTCAATAAGTTACACGCGATGTCTAGGGAGGAAGTTTCCACCGAGACGTCATTTTCTACGATGTTAAGGGAAGCTGACTTCAGCATAGAAATAAGTTACACATGCCGTCTGAACGCGCAAGAGTATTGATGTGTTGTCACGTGCAATGTGCTAGACAATTTTGATTTCTAAATAATATTTTATATTTATTAAAATATCATATTTCTCCTCAATCAACTTGATTATAACAAAAAAAAAAAAAAAGATGAAAATACAAAAAAGCCTTTGGATGCCAATTAAAGAGATTTTGCTTTTAAGGGTAATTTAATCATTTTACTATATTTAAAAAAATTAAAAATATGAAAAATCTCCTAGATGCCAGTTAAGTAGACTTTGCTTTTAAGAGTAATTTAGTTATTTTACTATATTTTATGAATATAAAAAGACTGAACTAACCCCGATCAATCTAATAATGACTAATAAACTTTATAAAAAAACTGTTAGTCAATTCAATTATTGTTTCTAGAATAGTAAAATCATCATTACACTATTTCTGTCTATAATGCAATGAATCTGTATAAACAGCAAAACCTTCATCTATTTAGTTATTTTACTATATTTTATGAATATAAAAAGACTGAACTAACCCCGATCAATCTAATAATGACTAATAAACTTTATAAAAAAACAGTATTACTCTTAATAGTCAATTCAATTATTGTTTTTAGAATAGTAAAATCATTATTACACCATTTTCTGTTCATAGTGCAATGAATATGTGTAAACGACAAAACCTTCATCTATTTTATTTTTTTTAATGATTTCTTTACAAACTATGAAATATATTTACCTATTATGACGTGAGAGTTTATTTAATTTCTCTTGTTTATATATAACAAATCGTTTCATAAGAATGGAAATTACAAATGACCAATTGCAACTATAACGTAAGAAGTTATTTCATTTTGTTACTTCATAAACGAAGAGGACATCATTCACATTATAATAAACCATTCCAAGTGTTCATGAACCTTTTGCAAGTAAATTGATATTTATTTACAAACACACAGACACAGAGTCTGTTTTCAATTTAATTGATAATAAACCTTCTGAACTTTATTTTTAAATATTTAATTTTTTTAAAAAATATTTTTTAGTTTAATAATACTTGGAAGGGATTACTATAATCTGTTTTCAATTTTTTATTTTATATAAATTAGATGTATTTGTATGACTCATTTAAAAAATTGAAAATCTTTTGTATTTAGTAACAATAATCAGCCCCCACAATAAATAGATAAAAACAACAACCAGTTTTTTTAACTAGAAATATTAGCTTCCATATTTAATTAACCTTATGAACTTTTTTATTTACCAATTCATATATTTTTAATTTAATTTATAAAGTATAAATAATTTCTCAATTAAAAAAAGTTATAATACATGAAAACATATCTATAAAACAGTTATTTGTTTCTCTCGTGTTATAAATTAATTTAAAATCTCACTCCTAACGTAACACAGGTAAAAAGCTAGTATTCTTTTAAAAAATTTACACAAACCAGAGACAAAAACAAAAAAAAATAAAATCTCCCTGACTGTCTGAAAGCCAAAAAACAAATCTCTCTATCGGTAAAAAATACTTTTGTTTATATATTTTAAAAGCGTTTTTTAAAAAATTAAATTTTGTTTTATTTTTTTATTTACTTTAAATCAATATTTTTTTGATGTTTTTAGATTATTTTGATGTGCTAGTATCAAAAATGATTTTTAAAAAATAAAAAAATATTATTTTGATATATCTTTAAATAAAAAGCATTTTGAAAAGTAACCGCAACTACACCCAAACAGCACATTTCGGTTCCATGAGATAATTGTGTTCCATCAGTGGCGAAGTTTGAGCATTTTTTAGAGGGGGGAAAAATAAAATTAAAAAAATTTAGCTATTTTTCAAGTGTCAAACAAGGGTTTTTTTTTTTTTTTTGAAAATTGTATTGATGTAGAGTTTTTATTTTTTTATTTTTTAAAATTTCAAATCCATGTATAAACCGTGTCTGCACATTATCATATACTTTTTCTATAAATTTGAATGTTAAATCAGGAGAGAAAAATAGTATATGACATAAATTAGCAAGAGATATTTTCTTGCAAAAAAATAAAATAAAATCTTCTGAGAACTTCAAATTGAAAATAATGATTTAATATAATATAGCGATGCACTATACTATAAAATATTTAAATATTAAATGTTGAAATATACGTGAGATAACTATAAAAAGAAAAAAAACAAGAAAACCATTGAAGATAAGATAAACAATTAAAATACGTTATTTCCTTATTCCTAACTAATTCATTATCCCATGACTAGGTGCGCAGATTCTATCCGATATATATTTAGTATTGTTATACAAGATTGTTTTTAAAAAAAATATATTAAAATAATTTTATTTTAGACTTTTTTCTATTTTTAACACCAATATATAAAAAATACTAAAAAATATTAATTTAATATTTTTTTTAAATAAAATCAACCAAAATTTGAATTATTAACCAAACCATCAAATGTACTCTTAAACATTAATTTAATAATTTGAAAAGTGTTTTGTTAGGATCATTAAACTCGACTTTCCCTATAAGGTCACCTAGGAGTTAGAGTTTATTCGGAAGTGTGGTTATAATTGTTTTTTAAAGTGTTTTTCGTGCTAAAATGCATCAAAATAATGTTTTTTTATTTTTTTAAAATTATTTTTGATATCAGCGCATCAAAATATTCCAAAACACATAAAAAATTAATTTTTAATTAAAAAAATAAATTTTTAAAAAATATAATTTGCACTGTATTTCAAAACGAAGTTTATTAAAGAATATGTTTAACAATAAATAAAAGAAAAATTTAGCTTGTATCACTCGATTAAAATATTAAATTGATTCTTGAAGCCCAACAAAAGATTTATTGACTTTTCTTTTTTTAAAAAATTAAATCAACCAAAACTAATAAGCCCAACTTTTAATAACTATAATATGAATTGGTTTACATTTACCGCCTCATACGTCAAATCCAGCTCACCAGAAAGCATGCTGCTGCTGCTTCTATAAAACTAGGCATAAATTCTAAAATCTAAAATTAGCCCGTCCTCACTTTTCCTATTTCAGGCCCAAAGTGCAAAGTCATCCTCAAACATAAAATTCCTAACCTTAGGGACTAAACTATACACTTTCCAAACCTGAAGGACCTTTTAAATTCACTAACTTGCCACTCTCTAGTCTCTATAATAATATCTTTCAAAGCCCTTAAAATATCCAAAAAACACTTAAGGAGAAAACAGAGCGACTAGGGTTTCTCTCTACAAAGTTCTACAGGTACAGTCTCAGATCTCTCTCCTTCTCTTTCATATTTGTGTAATTTTTAACGAAAATATCTTATAATCTACAGCACATGAAGCCTTTCTTTTACTATTTTTCAAGAATTTTGCATTTAACTTTTTCTTTTTTTTTGCTGTTCTTGATTCTTGAAAGTGTTCAAAGTGTTTTTTTTATGCTGTTCGAGGCTTAAAAAGAGAAAAAGATTAGATTTTTTGAAACGGGTTTGTTTATTTTGACAGATATAATTAGTCAAAGAAACAATGTCTCGGGTTTATGTCGGTAACTTGGACCCAAGAGTCTCTGAACGTGAACTTGAAGATGAGTTTCGACGATTCGGTGTTATAAGAAGGTTGATTTCGTAATTTTTTTTTGTGTTTTATGGAATCTTGAGTATGGGTTATTGTGTTGATGATGATTTGGTTAATGGGCTGTGTGTAGTGTGTGGGTTGCAAGGAGGCCGCCAGGTTATGCTTTTATTGATTTCGATGATAAAAGGGATGCTCAGGATGCTATTCATGAGTTGGATGGTACGCTTTTTTGTTTACTGCAGTTTAGTTTTCTGATTGTAAGTTTATTGCTTGAACTTTTGGTTATTTAACTGTATGGCTTGGTAGAGGCCTGCTAAAAAACACGCTGGTGGATTCTAATTATCTTTTATCAGAGTAGTTCTTAATTAATGCCTACATTGTGTATCAATCTTATTTGTCTCATCTCTCTCCCCCTTGATAATAGATAGATGGATGATTGGTAGATGTGTTAATTGCATGCCTTATGTCATGGAATTCGAGGTGTTGAGAAGCTATCACTTTACTATAGCTAGTTTCATCACCTGATTTTTTTGTCAAGAAGATAAGACCCCACGATCTTGGCTCAATTTATGTCGAAATTTATGCATTATCATTTTCAAACATGATGGTTTTATTGCTTAGTAAAAAATTTAAAATTCTTTCTGTTTAATTCTCAATTTTTTCCAACTTCTTTTTATGATGCCTTGATTTAATTGTTTCAATTGCCTTACACTATTTCAAAAACAATTTTTTTTAAAAAAAAAGTGTTGCTAGTAATAAATGATAGGGTTATTTCTTCTTTATATGCACCGATAAATCTTGATACTTGCTGCACAGATGTTATTTTACAAGCAATTTGATTTATTTTGCTGTTGAATCATTTTAGTTAATCAATTATTTCTGGAGCAGGAAAAAATGGCTGGAGAGTTGAGCTTTCTCACAACTCCAGAGGTGGAGGTGGGGGTGGGGGTGGTGGTGGCGGTGGCCGTGGAGGGGGTCGTGGTCGTTCTGGTGGTTCTGACTTGAAGTGTTATGAGTGTGGTGAGGCTGGTCATTTCGCTCGTGAGTGCCGCTTGCGTGTTGGTTCAGGAGGTGGAGGTGGAGGTGGAGGTGCAGGAAGACGTCGTAGCCGCAGCCCTAGATATCGCAGGAGCCCAAGCTATGGTCGAAGGTGAATTCTTGAAACTGATAGTGCCTTCAATACATATGTATCTATGATGTATGTATGTTATATGTGCATGGTGTGTGTTTGTAAATTCCTTTTCTTTTCATAAAGTGGACTTATATTTGGTGCTTTTTAAATTCTTCTTTGGACAAATTACCCAGGAGCAGGAGCCACAGCCCTCAAGGACGATCCCCCAAGCGCCGCAGTCTATCACCTCGTGGGCGCAGCTATAGCAGGTCACCACAGTACCGTGGACGTGAAGAGCTCCCATATACCAATGGGTGAATTTTTAACTATTATTCCCAGCTTATATAGTTAGGACCTTGGCCTGAACCCTGTTGCTTATCTGTAGATTTACTAATGGTTGGTGTTTCTGTGTTTTGGACAGAAATGGCACCAGGGATCGTCGCCGAAGCAGGAGTTAAGAGTTGCAGCCTAGGCGACTTGGCTTTGCTTGGAAAATACTGCAATTAGAGTGTGTTTATTATGTTTGGACTTCAGTACCACTATGTTTTAAACGGGCAGCGCCCTCAGCCTCATGGATTTGGTTAAGTTTCTTCATACTTATTACTATGTTTGTTATTTTTCTTTAAGCTATGCAGGATAGTTGTAGGCTTTTCTAGCAGAAGGCTCTGTAGGTTATTATGAATTTATTGAGACAGGTTGCTTCTGAGAGTGGTGCTAAAACTTTATGCTTTTCTTTTTTGTGTTGAGGTCTCTTCTGGGTCTGCTTCATTGGTTTTGTGCTTCTCTACACTTGAGGTTTCATTGTTGGCCGCCCTGCATTGGGGTCTTCTATTTTGAATATTTGGGGATTCCTGCTAAACTGCATGCCTACATTCTTCTGTTTGATTGCACCTCGGCTGTGATGCGCCTCCCACAAACTCTAGTGGCATTTGTTTTAGTTAAACTTAGATGGATAGAGAGCTGCTTCAAATCTTCAATAGTGAATGTTTGGGCTCCCTGCTAAACTGAATGCCTACATGCTTCTGTTTGATTGCACTCCAGCTGTGATGCTCCTTCCTCAAACTAATGGCATCTCATTTAGTTAGCTTAGAAGGATAGAGCTGCTTCAAACACTTCTGGCAGGTACCTATATCTGTTCCACAGAAGTTGGGGTTTTCTTTAGGAATCTCTTGTGTGGTTGCCCTATTCTTAAAAATTAAAAATTCAAAATTGGTCACGGTCACACAAGGTACTTTCTCTTACCTTTCAGTTGATGCGTAAATGGTTTTTCTTCTTGTTCACTACTCTATTGCACCAATGAACTAACCTGAAGAAAAATGAATTGGTTGATCTAATTGTTTCTGGTGCAGGAAAAATTTCTTAAATAACTTTTGTCATCCTTCTGTTTTTATTCTTTTATGTCATCAGCTTTCAAATGGAACAGGAATGAAATGTTTTTTTCTTCCTTGATTTGGTTGGCTGTTGCTGAAGTTTCAAAATTTCTGACATTATAAAAAGCTTCTGTTTTCCCTTGTTCGCATTGGTCCATCGTCTCTCTTCTCGATATTTCTACCCCTTCTCCTATAGTATGAGTTTTGGTATGTTAATCTCCTGCCCATCTGGTCTTTTACAAAGCGGATGTCTTTTTGAGCTGTTGTGGAAGAGCACTGTTAAGATGCCAGGTTATACAAGCTCATAGCAGTGAACTTTGCCTTGTGAGTACTGACCACTTCTCCCAACAAGCTCAGAGAGGTAACTCGACTATTGTGTAAGTTGCCTGTCTCTGTTTGGATGATTAAGCTGCAACATATCTTTTTGAACCATCTCAGCTGGAGGATTTCTAACAATATTGATGGCCTCGAGAATGGTCCATTTCTTCATCTGCTGCTGTTGCATAGGAAGATCTTAAATCCTCATAGAGGCCTGGATTTATTTTCTTTTCAGTAGTAGTCTATGTTTCCACGCCTGGAAACCTAATCCTTAATTCGCATGACACTTGTCCTTAAAGTGCAATGATGAGCAGTGTCATTCCTTAATGGAGTTTCCTGGGACAGTTGCTTCGTTCAATTTCTTATCTGTTTAAATATATCTTGTGAATGATTGATGATTACTTTATTCGATTTTTTATTTTCATGTAGCTTGTGCAGTATCATTTAATTTTACTGTCACAACTGAACTCCCAAGGTTGTGATCATATGAAAAGTCATGAATACGTTAATAAAGGTTTTTTTATTTATTGATCTGGTTCTTTTTCTGAATGTTTTTTTTTTTCCTGTTTTGGAACATTAATATCTTTATTTGTCTTTATAACTAAATATGTTTTTCTTCTTGGTTTTGTTTTTATTTTTGGAATATTATAGAAAACATTAAATGGTGTGGTCAAAACAATGTACATATCACCATTCACTCATTTATATTATAGTGTAGATTTTTTTTTCAATTTGGTCTTCAAATATTTTTCATGATTGCATTCTTGGATAAAGTTAAAAAATAATTGAATCAAATTTGTTCATTAGGGATAAAATTACAAGACATGATTAAAGTAGAAAAGAAGTTTAAAATTCAAACAAAAAGTTTAATTGTCATTAAACTTTATAAACTATATATATTTTGTCCTTCTATATATATTCAATTTAATTTGAGTATAAGAGTTTATTTTTGTTGTATTTTAGTTACTGATTTGGAAGCAGTGAAGATAGAGAGATTATTAGATTCTAGCGGTAAAGAGAAAAATATTGTTGTTTTTATTGATTTTAACTATTAAAATAATTGATATTTGTTTTAAGTGATTTCTTTTGATAATAAAAGCTAGGTTAAATGTTTTTTTTTTCCATGGGTTAAATGGTGATGTAAAAATTCATATTCTTAACTAATTAGACTTAAGCTTAAAGTTCGGTCCAAACCTTTTCCAATCTAACATAGGTATTTAAGGAGAAAGTTATCAAAGAATTTGCATTTCCTCTCCTCTCCTTATAACTCAGGAAGTTAAGAATCATGAGTAGGTATTTAAGGAGAAAGTTACCAAAGAATTTGCATTTCCTCTCCTTTCCTTATAACTCAAGGAAGTTCAAGAATCATGAGTGAAATTATTCCATATACGATTTGAAAATGGTTGTGGTAGTATTTGCTCTTAAGATTTGGAGGTACTACTTGATAAGGAGACGTGAGATATTTTTAGATCATAAAATTTGAAATATAGAAGGTGGATAGAACTGTTTAGTGATTATTCAATATCACCTGGTCAAGACGGTTGTTGTTGTTGATGCCTAGAGCAGGAAGTCATATTCAGGAGGTGATGAGATATTTTATTAAAAGAGTTACACATGTTGCTAGAGGATAAGGATAGATTAGAGATTGTTGATTCAAGAATATTGTTAGCTCATTTTCAGGCTAGGCCAGATATATAGACCGGATTAAAATAGTTCAGATGAAAGATGAGCAACTATGTAAGATTCGAAATGAGTTAGAGTTAGGAAAGGCTTCGAGTTTTGTTGTCAATTAGGATGGTGTGTTGATTTGGTTCTAGGCTATATATGTCCTGAGGTGGATGATTTGAAAAGAGATGTGATGATGGAAGCACACTAAACTGCTTATACCGTATATCATGGTTCTAACAAGATATATAAAGACTTGAGAGAGTGTTATTAGTGGAATAACATGAAGAAGGACATTGCTAGGTTTGTGTCTCGATGCTTGATCTGTTAGGGGTTAAAGGTGAGCATTAGAAGCCACTAAGGCTTCTGCAGTTATTGTTGATTCTTGAATGGAAATGAGAGAGAATCACTATGGATTTTGTGTCAAGTTTGCCTCGGATTCAGGAGGGTTTTGACTCGGTTTGGATGGTAATTGATTGTTTGACCAAATTAGCTCATTTTTGCCAGCAAAGGTGATTTATGGGTTTGCAAAACTAGCAGAAATCTATGTTAACTAGATTATGAGATTGCACGGTGTGCCAATCTCAATTGTGTTTGACAGAGGTCTATAATTCACTTCTTGGTTTTGGGTGAAGTTTCAAGAAACTTTGAGGACTAATGTTTAGTTAAGTACTGCTTTTCATCATAAGACTGATGGAGAGTTTGAGAGGACTATTCAAATTTTAAAGAAAATGCTGAGATCTTGTGTGATAGATTTTGGGGTCAGATAGAGCAAGTATTTGCCTTTGGTGGAGTTTGCGTGTAACCATAGTTATCGGGCGAGCGTTGATATGGCTTCGCATGAGACTTTGTATGGCCAAAAGTGTAGATCACATGTATGTTGGTACGAGGTTGGTGAGAGGAGATTGATGAGTCTCGGGTTAGGACATATTACTTTATATAAGATTAAGGTAATTCGAGATAAGTTTCAAATAGCTCAGAGTAAGTAAAAGAATTACATGAATAAGATGAGGCGTGATTTAGAGTTTTTAATGGGTGATAATGTATTTCTTTAAAGTTGGGAAGAAAATAAAATTGAGCTCCAGGTATATAGGACCCTTTCAAATTTTAGAAAGAGTAGGGGTAGTGGTATACAAACTTGCCTTGCCGACCAAGCATAAATGATGTGTTCTCATTACACCGTTTTTATATTACTGATCATAAATTCGGGATTCGTGTAGTGACATTGCATCTATTTCAATAATGTCAACTCTAAGTATCCAGCGATTGTTTCTATGCACTTTCAACCGAAATTGAGTACAGGATGCCTGTTGGGCTCCTCGTCAGAGTCCATGACTTCCATGAAACAGCAGAGTCAACTTCAAAGTAAACTCCAAGCCATGGTGATAACATCACTGCATTTTCTCTCAGGAGCCAATCACTACCACTCCACTTGCTTCAAAAAGCAACAGATCAACCTCAACACTAGCTCTAACAAATATCAAACAAATAGGTGCTTTTCACTGCAGATTTCAAAAAACTCAGCAGCCTACAGTCTATATTTCTTACGACGAAAACACTAAATTACATCGAAACCAAGTCTTTTCTTGTTTAGATTTCTTACGAGCTCGAACTAAAATATTCAGAAAAAAAAACTCATTTATCGTGTTTTCTCATCGAATTCGAATCTATCTACATTCAAGTCAAGAGGGTATGCTAAAATGGAAATTGAATTCATGGTTTAACTGTTCTTGATGTCTTTTCTGGGTGATGAGATGAGAGACTTGACATGGGTGCATGATGCATTAAGCAGCCCACCTTCCAGAAACTCAGCAAAACGAGAAGCACGTTCTAGTCACCGCAGAGATCGCTAATGTAGGACCCTCTGAGCATAAATCTGGCACTCTTTTAGCCTTGATTGGCCGCATGTGCTTTGTTTGTGAGTCCCAATTCATCAATGTCGTGTCTCTGGGCTTCGTATCTATCCCCGAAATTCGAAATTTTCATACTAAAAATATTATTATTGCCTCAAGATTACCACAAAATCTGGTGTGCCAACGAGTTGAACGTAATAATATTCCCCAGTTTTAACGTTAATAGAAACTAAGTTTTATATTAAAATAATTTTAAGAATGCATTTTTTTAACTGTCTGGTGCATTTAGAAGAATAAAATCTATTAAATGCTTTTTCCACAACGAATATAATATTTTCATGAATGCGTAAATCATATATATAAACGGTACTTAAAAGGGTTCAAATTGATTTGATTTCCTTTTCTTTGATGACGAGAAACTCAAGATCCATATCTTTTAGAAAATCAAATAAAACCTCGAAGTACACATAGCTGTCTTAGCGTAAGTGTTTGTTGAAATAGGATTCATAATCTAAGATGTTGACCTACATGAATGGGGAAAATTGAGCTCTTGCATATTACATAAAGTGAAACTCAGAGAGTGTTTATTTTTGTAGTTTAACCTGTTTTTAAAGTTTTTTTTTTATCGGAATTTAAGTTTTTTAGATTTTTTTTAATAATTTTGATGTATTAATATAAAAATAATAATTATTTTAATGTATTTTTAATTGAAAAACATTCATATTATCAATCATACATTTAGTGTATGATTATTAATGCAGTGCATTGTGCCAACAAACGTACCCTTAAAACATAATCTTGTAAGTTTTAACCTTAATTTTTTATCAATAAACAAGTTTTATTGGTTAAATTTATATGATTTTAAATTGAATTGAATTGAATTGATTTGATGGAATTGAAATGAAAAGTGTGGGCTCAGTTTCTAGTAAATAAATCTGATAATTCCACCTGAAAATATAAATTTTAGCACAAGTCATTAGGATTAAACTTTATTAGTGAAAGCTACAAGTTGTAGTCTGTGTTGTCCTAGTCCCCAGTTGATAATGTTTAACCTTAAAAAATGGTAGCCGGCCTCCGGCCTTTGACATCTTCAGTTCATGATGCTAATTTGATAATCTTAGTAACTACACTCTACATTAGTTTTCAGATTCCATGGCCGGCAAGAAAAACAGGTTAATACTATGTTTCCTGACTAGTTTTTTTTTTGTACTTGATTTCTTGTAAATCCTGCCTCCTATTTATTAGACCTTTTTTTTTTAGTTTTAATAACTAGATTTCTCTTCTTGTTCATCAATGCTATTTTTTTTAAATTCATGATATTTTATTTTTACAATTTCTTGTACACATGGTTTATTAGCAAAACTATTAAATATGACTTAATCCATGACCTGATCTAACGTTCAGGTCACGAGTTGAACTTATTTATTGATTTGGATTAATCTAAAACTTTTAAGATTTTAAAAAGAGATGAAACGATATTATTTTAAAACTCAATCAAATCATGATTTGACTAATCAAATCATAGATTGACCTGATCTAATATTCAAGTCACGAGTTGAACTTAATTATTGATTTGAATCAATCTAAAATAGTGTCGTTTTAAGATTTTAAAAAATAATAAAACGACATTGTTTTGAAACCCAATCAAATTATGAATTGACCAATCAACAGGCTGGCCTGCTAAGTGTCTCCTCTTTATGAGTGGAAGAAATTGATAGCACTGGGATTTGCAAACCCTACACAATAATTAGAAAGAAGAACTACAATCAAGCCATCCATTAAATATGTTTATCTTAGTGTTTATGCCATTGGCACTCACGTAAAATAAAATATAAGAATTGGAATTTCTAGTATTTGCCCCGTCAAAGGGATGCACCATTTTTTTTCCAACAGAGAAAACAGGTATGATTCTTGGTCTTCAACAAAAAGGAAAACAAAATCAAGGAAAAAGAGAGTCTATTTTGGCTGAATATGAATCACAACTTGAAGAGGGTTGGGTTAGCATCCTCCATTTTGATATCAATGGCTGTCCAAGGAGGAAAATTCAAAGGGGTGCAGACTAGGAAGCTGTGGTTTGTCAGTCAAGAGGCAATGGCTCCACACGTTTGCAGGAGCCAGGAGGTGCCCATGATTATCATAGATATAATAATCGACTACACCTTCTCGTGATTTGCTCATAATTTGTCAACTCAAGACTTGGTTCAAATTAAATCTGTGTTGATTAAAATAATATTATTTTTAATATTAATATATCAAAATAATTTTAAAAAAATATAAAAAAATATATTTTTATAAAATATTATTTGGAATACAATTCTTCTAAAACAACAATTTACTTGACTCATGACCAGAGCTTTAACACTCACCAAAAAAACAGAAAGGAAAACAAAAAAAACAGAAATCAAATCTACACCTGATAACCTCCTAAACCACACAAATTTTTAATAAAATAGAAGATATTTGGCCGAGAAATCTGCCAACAAAAAAGATTATTGCGTTCTTGGTGTCTGGTATACAGGTAATGTTTACACAATTTTTTTTTTTTTTTTAATTTGGTCATGCCTCCACGTCCGCTATCTCTGTAGAGTTCAAGTCCACTTTCTTACAAGTTGAAAAACGAAGCATATAAAATAACTGAATTTTTGGATACATGGTTTGGATGGGAAGTGGGTTTTCTTTCCACCATATTTATAAAACTTGATCCGGCCGCCACAGGTTAATATGATTCATTTGCAGATTTAAAGCTTTGCCTGAATTGAGTTTTATTTTTAAGTCCGATTCTTTTTTTTTTAAATCTAAATCGACATTATTTTAAAACAAGAATAATGTTGTTTTGATAAAAAAAAAATAAAAATTGTTAATTTGCCTATGGATCCGCACAAGCTAACCTTACCAATTCTCAACTCTCAACCCATGTTGAGTCTTGCAACTATGCTCTCTATGTAATGATTAAGGATTCCAGCATGAGAACATCTAAGAGGTGATTAGAGAAAAAGTAGTTTTGATACGTGAAAGATGATTCGAAAATATTATTAGATCATTAAAAAAACATGAAAAGGAAATAGAGAGAGTAACTGTGTATCTAAGCTGTGTTTCTTTTCTTTTACTGTTAGTTTTCTGTCAGGCTTTTAATGGAAGCTAACCACATTGAACACCCACTTTGCCATTTCACCAGTTAAAGTCTCTCTTCTCCTCTTCCTGCAAAATATTTCCTTTCATCTTTTGCAGCTTGGAGTTCAACCTTCATTTCTTGAAAGACTTGCTTTCAGTTGAGAAATGGAAAATTCAGGGAATATTTTGCGATGCAGAACCCTCTTTTGTTTGCCTTTCTTGAATGTATAGTATGTTATCAGATTAGCACTTGCAATCATGGAGTTCAAGAAAGAGAAGATTGTGAGGTTACTCTCTTAACTTACATATTCTTTTCTTTTATGGCTCTCATCTGCTTTCTTTGATGATTTGATTGAAGGGTGTTCTCGAAATTTACAGGTTTAATGATAGTCAAAACCTGGACAAGACATTACCTGTTCATAAGACAACAGCTTCATTCTTCAAAACTGAAGGTGGTATTATTAATGACAGAAACACAAGTGACAAGGTTCCTAAGTTTGGAAGGTTTAAGGAATTTCCAGAGAATAACCATGAACCATATTGGAGAGAAAAGATTCTTGATCCAGGAAGTGATGTTATCTTGAAATGGAACAGGGTTTTCCTCTTCTCATGCTTAACAGCACTCTTTGTTGATCCGTTGTTTTTTTACCTCCCATCAGTAATCAGCAATGGAAAGTCAACTTGTATGGATACTGATTTGAATTTAGGAATCACAGTGACATGTTTTAGAACATTTGCTGATATATTTTACATAATTCATATTGTAATAAAGTTTAGGACAGCTTATGTCTCACCTAGTTCAAGAGTTTTTGGGAGAGGTGAACTTGTTATGGATCCTGAGTTGATTGCAAGGAGATATTTGAGATCAGATTTCTTCATAGATCTTATTGCAGCATTACCTCTTCCTCAGGTACTTGCATTCCTAACTTTGTTTTCTGCTTTTATTTATTGGATTAGATGTAGAACTTAGCCTGTGATTTCTTTCTTCTCTTCTGCCTATAAATCACAGATACTTGTGAGAATGAACTTGAAATTTTCATTTGGTTTTTGAGGTTGGAGTTGCTATTGTATTTTCAGCTGCCCTTTTGCCTCAATTTTCCCTGCATCTATTTTACTTCTTGAGGTTGAGCTGCTGTTACAAATTGGTGTTTCGCCCAGTGGCATTCACCTCTGCAAAGAGGGGGATGAGTTCTCGAGTTTGAGCTCCAACTTTGTCACCTAAGAACCACGAAAATAACAAGAATAAAATAAATAAAGGAAAGTAAAGGAAAAGGTTTAGATGCAGATTAGATATGGCAACAATACATATGGCAGGGTGTTTGATTTTTTTTTAAGCATCCATTACTTGCAAATGACAGTTCTTCTTGCTTTGATTTTTAGTATCTTTTCATTATTGAAGTCTATCCTTTGAAGCTAAAGAGGAAATGGCATCAAATTGTTCTTTTTTTGGCAGATTGTGATATGGTTTATAATACCAGCAATTAGAAGCTCTCATGCTGATCATACCAACAATGCCATAGTACTGATTGTTCTGCTCCAGTATATTCCCAGATTATATCTGATTTTTCCATTGAGTTCTGAGATCATTAAAGCTACTGGAGTAGTCACAAAGACTGCCTGGGCTGGGGCTGCATATAATCTCCTGCTATACATGTTGGCTAGTCATGTATGTAATGCCTCCTTAAATCAGAGCATACATGCCCTTTGAGGCTACTTGCTTCTCTCTCGAAATGCTCCTGTTGTTGTTTTTGGTCATCTGGTGGTGCTTTATACTGATTAGGCCTCTGATCTTGTAGGTCTTGGGGGCATCCTGGTATTTGTTGTCGATTGAGCGCCATGCAACATGCTGGAAATCTGCTTGCAAACATGAATTGAGCCCTATACCATGCAAGCCTCGTTACTTGGATTGTGGTACTGTGAACTTTACTGATCGCAAGTCATGGGAAAACACTACTGTTTTATTTTCAAGATGTAATCCGTCCAACAAAACCTTTTTCGATTACGGCATATTCGCAAATGCATTGAAGCAGAATGTACTTTCCTCTGATTTTCTTGAAAAGTATTTCTACTGTCTTTGGTGGGGCTTGCAGAACTTGAGGTACAAATGTTCATTCGAGATAATGATAGCATCTGATTGCATTTTATCATTTTCATTGGATCTTTGAATCGATGCATGATATTGAAGCGAAAATTTTCTTTCTTCGGTATGCAATTGCTACAAATTAACATCTGCAGATACATAGATTCCATCTGTTGTTTTCATAACTGAAGTACATTTTTGTAGGGACTTTCTTACATATCTTTTCTGTTTGTTCCATTTTTCAGTTCCTATGGCCAGAGTTTATCAACAAGCACATTTATTGGGGAAACTGCTTTTGCCATACTCATTGCCATCTTGGGCCTGGTTTTGTTTTCCCATTTGATAGGAAATATGCAGGTAAATGTAGACCACTTGAGGCACCCCGTTGCCTATCTTTTGGCCTCTGTTGGACTGTGTGTTTATAATTGAAATGTTTCTCAGATACAAAAAAGAAAGAAAACAGAACCCATTGGAGATCTGTTTAGTTGAAGAAGACTTGGACATGTCCTCATTCTCAAGAAACTATTTTCCTTGGAAATTTTATGATGAATTTCCTCTGAAGTATAAAAGCAAGATAATGTTTAATGATGGCCAGAATAATCTTTGCATTGCTCTTTTGACATGCTCTCTCTTGCACAGACATACTTGCAATCTATCACTGTGAGGCTTGAGGAGTGGAGGCTCAAGCGTCGAGACACAGAGGAGTGGATGAGACATCGTCAACTCCCTCAAAGTCTACGAGAACGTGTCAGACGGTTTGTTCAATACAAGTGGCTTGCAACTAGAGGGGTTGATGGAGAATCAATCTTGCGTGCATTACCTACAGATCTTCGTCGAGACATCCAGCGCCACCTATGTCTGGACCTTGTTAGACGAGTAAGTAGCTCCCTAGTGTTGCCATCAAGCATTTTAAAATCTATCTGCTCCTTTTGTGCTCTAGCTAATGTTTTTCCTATTTGCAGGTTCCTTTTTTCTCACAGATGGATGGTCAGCTACTTGATGCAATATGTGAGCGCTTAGTGTCCTCCTTGAGTACTCAAGGAACCTATATAGTTCGAGAAGGTGATCCAGTCACAGAGATGCTTTTTATTATCAGGGGAAAGCTAGAGAGCTCAACTACAAATGGAGGACGAACTGGCTTCTTCAATTCAATTATTTTGAGACCTGGCGACTTTTGCGGTGAGGAGCTGCTTGCCTGGGCATTGCTCCCAAAATCTACTCTCAACTTACCATCTTCCACAAGGACAGTGAGAGCTCTAGAAGAAGTGGAAGCATTTGCATTGCAAGCCGAAGACCTCAAGTTCGTCGCCAATCAGTTTAGACGTCTCCATAGCAAGAAGCTACAACATACCTTCCGTTTCTACTCTTACCATTGGAGAACATGGGCTACCTGCTTCATTCAGGCTGCTTGGCGTCGGCACAAGAAGAGAATGATGGCAAAGAGCTTGAGCATGTCAGAATCCTTCTCACTTTCTGTTGATGGGCAAACAGCTGATGACGAAACAACACAAGAGGAGGCTGAACCTAGTTTTGCATCTTCAACTTCTTCTCAAGCAAAACAGCACCTTGGTGTCACAATACTGGCTTCAAGATTTGCTGCAAACACAAGAAGAGGGGCTCAGAAAGTCAAGAAAGTTGACATGCCCAGGTTGCAAAAACCTGAAGAGCCAGATTTTTCAACAGAACCAGATGATGACTAGTTCGACCCCAGTTCTCATCCAACAGCCAAACTATCCATGGGTAAAAGCTCTTACGGAAGCCAAAAGATTAATCCCGAAGAGATATTAATTTAAATGATGCACATCATAAATGCTTAAGCACTCAGGGATGACTGCATTGATTCTTAGGTAGCTGGAAGCCAAGTGGATGTAAAAGGTGCAGGTTGCATGCCATTTCTATGATATCCATTAGTCTATAGGTATACATGTAGCAGGTCTTGATTAACGTAGAGTTTTGTTATTGCCACTTGGGTAAAGATTAACACATTATTGCCTTGGATTTTCTTGCTGAAATGGTATTGAGCTCCACAATAAATTTTATCAGGATAATCTTATTTCAAGAGGATGAATGGCCTTTGCTGGAGTTGAGACTAGCAAGTCTTACTGCAGGACTGGGTAGAATCTTCAACATATGTGCATAAGCAGAAGCATTTTCAAACTCAAAAAAGGCCCATTAAACAGTGAGTACAGTTTTGAAGTCCTGGCCTCTTTCAATTGCTGACAGACTTGACTCTTGTAATTGAAGAGGAAAACAATGACATATCATCCACACTTCCATAATCCTCCATGCAGGACCTAGTAAAATGGACTTGGTCATATCCAAAACATGTTAGGACAGGCAGAAAAACTTGGACTTGCCTACGTATTACCAAGCTAATCCCACTAGTAACCCAGCACAGTGCCAGCAACAGAGGTGATGCCAAAAAAATGAAAGTGAAAGGCCATGAAACGGGTGGGTGGTCAAATCAAAAGATTTTTCTGATTGTCTTCTCAAGACAAATATTTTAATGGCGTGGACCAGAGAAAGTAGCGAGTTTGTCCTAACTATACTCCCACCAACAGCACGATATACAGAATCCATAATCAATATATGCCCAGGAAAGATCACTTGGCCCCCCCAACCTTTTGGACACTATAATTTGAAGAGTGATGTGTGTGTGAACCATAACCTCATCACCTTGGCCATCTGATATTAGCTACAAAGGCTCAACTTGTTTAGTCATTTTCGCTGCCGACACTTTCTTTTGACCTCCTGTTAAAATAAGAAATCCAGCCATACATGTGCACATGCATGCACATTCAGAGGAACAGATTGCAAACAGGGAACAAAAGGAATATGAGGAGAGGGATATGTGAAAATGTACATATAGTAATTCTTTTACATGTCACACACTATAAAGATAAAATCTGAAAACCAGAAGCATCAGGCAAGGTAATGCTTTGATCTCACTCAAACTTCTAGACTTTACAAGAGCAAATATGGCTTGAACCTTAAATGCTGCTAAATCACACCCAAGCAAGAATACAAGTCAACTGTAAAAGAAAAAATGAAACCTAATATCCTACCTATAACAACCAACAACAATTCGATGCCTGAGGAAAACTAACAATGACCAATATCCTATGTGAAAAAAAATAAAAATAAAAGGAAATATGAGCACAGTATGGAGAGTGATTTCTGAATAGATAATCCTATAGGCTTTCAAATCACGTAGAAAATGACTTCCATTTTATTGAATTGAAGGTTACCCTTCACCATCATTTGCATGGTCGATCCCAGTAGGCTATTGATAGATTATCTGAACCCGAGCGGAAATGTATTACACTCTATCTTGCTTTCATTCACGCTTAGCTTATTTGCTCTCCAATCAGATCAAGACCAACAACAAGGAAGGTCACACCTTGGAAGAGAAGGAAGTAAAAGTGGACTCCCTGGGCTGATAACAAGCTCCTGACAGAAGCTGTGAGTAGGAGGAAAGCTAGAGCAAGCTCTTTCCTGTAAATCTTATTCACTTTCTTTACGGGTTTAGTAGCTGTTTCTTTTTGTTCCTTCAATTGGTTTAACAGTTCAAGCTCGGTCTCCGAAGCTCCTCTGCATATCTGTGGTTGCATTGTCTTTGAGTCCCTCTCAGCAGCAGCCAGCAAGTCAGATTCTGATGACCTACCAGCCTTCTTGGTGACAACCCACTCATAAGAGCTACCCAACTGGAATAAACCAGAAACCATGGCATTGAATTTGGTAACTGACATGGTGTTTTCAAAGAGCAGGTAAGGAACAATGAAAGGGAAGGATTTTGGGGCAGGAAGAATGTTCAGGAATGACATCAAGACAGGCACATAGCAAATAACCCACATAGGAAGCTCAGCCTCGGGGACAAACATTGTTAAAGGAAGAATTATGCAGAACAGTGTGAAGGAATAGAAAGGAAGGATAAGTTTTCTCAATAGAAAAAATAGGAATATTAAGTTTGCTTTCTTCCATAATGCTATCTGCAAGATTGAAAACATGGAAAACCCTTAGTAAAGTTAAATCAGTGTGGAATTTATATTACAGGAAGCACAAATGGGATCAAAGGCACCTTAGAGGTTATAATTGCTGGAAGACACAAGCGGAAAAGTTGCATAGGACCAGAATGCCAACGATGTTGCTGCTTCCTGTAAGCTTCATAGGACTCAGGAACTTCACAGAGGACCTGAAAGGTTACACATATAATTCATGTTGTTATGACTTGTCCAAAATTTATGAGGAAGGAAAGTATGCACCTGTTTTCTTGTCATCAATCTTACATACTAAAATTTTAGATTGCTTTAAAATGAAATGGAATGATCCCTCTGTATTTGTTCATCTTGATCCTACCAAACTATATTTACTGATGCAATGGAAGCGATGGATATAGCTTGATAGTAGCACAAGAGTACCTTAACGTCATTAAGGAAGATGAATTTCCAACCATTAAGATGTGCACGGACAGCTATGTCCATGTCCTCTACAGTTGTCCTTTCAAGCCATCCGCCAGACTCTTCAAGGGCTTTGATTCTCCAAACACCAGCAGTTCCATTGAAACCAAAGAAATTTAGGAATGCTCCATTAACTTGCTGTTCAACCTCAAAGTGAAAACACAAATTGATGTTTTGGAGACGAGTCAATAAATTCTCATCCTTGTTCACAAATGCCCATCTGGCTTGAACCAGCCCTAGTTCAGGATTGTTCTGCAACACAAGGTAAGACAGACAAGTGGATTAAATCACAAAAACATTTTGGACAGCAAACAGTTCACTGAAATAAGATTCTTTTGTCTTTATCTACCTTGAAATGCGGCACCGTCAGCTTAAGGAAGTCTGGATTGGGCTGGAAATCAGCATCAAAAATCGCAACAAACTCATAATCCTTTACATAATCACAGCTCATTGCAGACTTGAGATTTCCAGCTTTGTAACCTGTTCTAATCAAGCGATGCCTATAGATTATATTGACACCCTTTTGGTTCCACTTAGTAACCTCTGCCTTAATTAACCATTGGATGCTCTCATCATTAGAATCATCAAGAACTTGAATCAGTATGCGATCCTTTGGCCAATCCATTTGGCAAACTGCAGAGATAGACTGCTCATATACCTGCATACAGAAAGCATATCAACATCAAGGACTCTGTAGGGATTTTGACATTGCCACCACTTATATCGTATGCGAATCCTAGATGTCCCTATTAATAATCATCTAAAGTCTGATACTTCCTGGTTTGATATTGATCTAAAATAACAGATCCAATCATCATGACATAAATTTTCTATTATTTTTTCGATTGCTAGATACAATCCAAAATTATTATTTAAATGGCACCTAACTTAGTCATCGAATTCTTCAAATTACAAATAAATCACGAAACTATTTGACGACTAGAAATTAATATATATATATCAGCTATTGGAACATCTAATCATTCAAAGATAAATTCTCCACTTCACAATTATCATTTTTCGAATCTCTGAAAATTTTGCTATATTTTTGTCATTTCAACTGCTTAAATTAATTAACATGTCCCCTAAATCTTTGAATGCAGAAAATAAGTCCCAGTCACAGATTTAGCCGCAAGCTAAAAGCAACACGCAGCGATGGAAGGCAAGCACAAGAAAGCAAAACAAAGAGGAGACAAAGTTTAGTGCATTACCTCTCTTTCGTTACACATTGGGATTTGTACAAGAACCATGGGATAGTCATAGCCTGGTGCCTCAACATCATCTGACTTGAATGGATCCCCATCAATCCTTGGCTTAATCTTCTTGTATTTGATCCAAAAGCAACCCAAACAAAGTACCAAACGATCTACAGATTGAATAAGGAATAAAACAACACAGAATTGAGAGAGAACTTGAATTACTGGCGCAATGTAATCAGCCCTGAATGTTAACCAAGCAACAAAAACCATGTGAAGCAAGCCTTGCAAATCCAAGGTACTTGGGATATGCAAATTAGCACTCTCAAAATAACGCCAACCTTTCAAATAAGCAAGCACTTCAAAAGCCAAAATTGCCAAAGAGGTCACTAAAAACACTCTAATGATTTTAAGTACCAATTTCCCTTTGCCTAACTTCTCGGTAGCCACTGCAACACCTTGTCTAAAGATCAACCTCTTCTTGATAGTCCCTAGCAAGGCCCAAAAGACAGTAGCTAACCAAGCAACACAACCAACAGCTCTATGAGCCTTGAGGAGCAAAACCCATGTGACTTGCTTAGCATTCTTGCCTCTGCTCTTCTCAACTGGCCTAAATGCAGAATCTGGACCATTGATTTCCACGACAGAATAGTTAGGATTCTCCATTTTCACTACCACAGGTGATCCCTTCTTTCTGTCTTTTCCCCACCAATCTGAAAAATCCAATCCTGGAGCCATTTTTCTTCTCTATCTACAACACAAATTCACAGACAACAAAAAACCAAAAAAAAAAAAAATCCCAAGAAACTAAAATCCTCAAAAGCTCCAGTCTTTTTAACAAAAATTCAACACTCAGATCCCAAAACCAAGAAACAAGAGACCCCCATTTCAGAACCAGCCATATTAAACCTAGAAAACTAGATCCCTACCCTTCCCCGATCAAAGAACAAAAAAATAACTCAACTTTAAAGCTAGCCAGTCAAGCTAAGTACAATGTGGCAAGAAAAGGCAAAAGGAAAGGAGTGAAAGAGATGTTCCTTGTATCCTCTTCACTTAAAGACGCACACTACCAAGAGATCCAGCATGGCAAAGAAATATTACGAGGAAAGGTATCTGTTGTTGCAGCTGTAAGAACCCTTACACCATGTGAATTTGTCGAATATTCTAAAACCAAAGCCCATGATAAACCATACAACCTTAGCCTTTTACTGTTCAAAATTTTTTACCACCACCATTTATTTCTCCAATCTTTTTTATGGGATCTGCATAAATCATTAGTACATTAAAGAATAAAGACACAGCACCTTGGACTAGAAAGTAAACATCGGTTGACTAGGAAGTAAACTTGTGAAAATCTAGATGAAAGGTTTCAGGGTGTGACGCTGTGTTGACTAAATTATGAGGTAAGAACATGGAAATTTCCATGCCTAATTAAGCATGTTCACTGATTATAGAAATTTGTTTAGACATTAAGATTCTTTCTATTTTATTTTATTCTATACCAATGCATACATAAATGTTAATTACTACCACTTTAAATAACTGGATTACATGTTATAAAATCTGTAATGAAAGTAAATAAAATTAGATTAATTAAATATAATATAGAAAATGTGTTTGCTTTTCTAACTCAAGAATTAGATTTTTAAAATATAATTTAGAAAAAAGATATTTAATCTAAAATAAATTAACCAAACAAGGAAACTTAAATTTCTTGAGTAACAAAAGGTATTTCCAAACATTTAAATCAACTAACTATAACATTTTTTTCAATTCAAAGATGATTAAAAGATATAATTGGAAAACAAATTAATTTTGATGAGTAGAAATTGGTATGGGGAAAATGAAAGAAAAGGGAAATTAAATTACCCTAAATTCTCAATAAACTAACTTAATTTAATCATAATAAAAGAAAAATGAAGGTAAGAACATGTCGGTTATGAGGAGAAGAAAAAATGAGAGAGGAGAATATTCTTCTTCTGTTCTAACATTTTGTTTGGTCCCTCACTATTTTGTATAAAAGAATACAAGTAATTCAAGTAAATAAAATCAAGAGAGAAACACAAGTGGCTTGGGACACCAGCAAATTGCCCATCTCACCCTTCATTAATAGCCTACAAGTTGCATCCTAAGGGGTAGGAATGTCTTTTCCTCACTACATCCACTTTCTATGGAAAGGAATCCAAGAAATGAGGTCATCATCCCCTTTTGTCCATATTTATTTTTTAGAATTCTTTTTATTTTAGAGAATATTAAAGTACAGAAAGCACATTATAATTTATATATTAAAAACCTTGGGTGCAACGCACCTCCTTGTAATAATAGTGAAGGAAGTGGTTTTTTTTAATGTTTTTCGTCGTCCTTTTTTTTTTTTTTTTTCATTCTCCTCCTTTTTCTTCTTTCATTTGTTTTTAAATGTAATGACAATTTTTTTTAAAAAAATCAAGTTGCTTAAACATTTTTTTAATGTTAAAAGCAGCAGCGTTGAGATGTAAACTAGTAGGATGGTAATTAAAGGGTAGGTTTTATGGATTATTTTTGTATTATTATGGTTTGTGGGGTCTTAGTTGAGATTAAATAATGCGATAAAGTTGAAGGAATAATAGAGTTGTAGGAATAATAGAAAAGGAAAGCAATCAAATGGAGGAATCTTGGAAGATTAATTTTTGCATTTATTTTATTAATTAATAATAATCATGGTTCTTTTTACTGTCAGTAAGAATTTATGCATTAATTAGCCAATGTAATGGTGAAGTGCCTTTCTAGGTGTCATCTTTGAAGCTTGGAGAAGTAGCCATTAGATCTTTGCTACGATTTAGCTTACGTTTATTATTACTACGATCTGAGAGATTTTTTAAAATGTTTTTTCAAATAATGTAGATAATGTTTGATGTTTCTTGTTTGAGTTAGTGTTTTAAAACTCGGATTAGATTGATAAGTCAACTCAAGGCTCGACTAACCTAAAGCTTGAATAGGTTCAAGTTGGAAAAAAAATAAAGAAAAAGTTGACATGACTTAACCTAGTAAAAAACATTTTGATATGTATTATGGTTGATTCAGGTAGAACTTGGTAAAAAAAAAACCCACTTAGGTCAAAACAACGTTATTTTATCCTTATTTAAAAAAAATCAAGTCAACTTGGATTGATCTTTCTGACATATAACTTGAGCCTTGTCCAAAATTGATCCCCACATTGGATTTTAAAACTATGATTTGACTATCTTTTAAAATATATTTTAAGTGATTTTATATGTAAAACATTTAATGAAGGATTTTTTGAAGTATATTTTTATAATATTTGGTTGTTTTATTAAATACACACTTACAACTTACAAGGTGATGCAAGAGGATTTTTAGAAAAAAATTTATTTTTCTTAGTTATTATTATTTCTTATTTAGTCTAGGGAAATATTTTTTTATGGTGCTTTTACTTTTTTTCTATTTAGTTTAGGAAATTAAGTATTAAGATTGATAATTTTATTTTTCCTAGTTTGTTTAGGATTTTTATTACTTTTCCTTTATTTTTAGGTTTCTTAGTTTGTTTAAGTTGGTTTTTTGGTTTATTTAGGGTGTTGTAAACCTCTTAAAAGGTAGACCATAATAGAGTTTTCTTTTAAGCAATAAAACTATGAATTAAGATTCTTGTGTTCTACCTTATTTCATCCATTAATTTGTTTTCTCTTACTATTGTCCTATTGTTTATGTTTCTGTCTGCGTTAGTTGGTATCAGAGTCCAACAATCCAGGGTTATTGCTTGTTGTGTGTTGCAATCCCGTGAATATTTTTTTGCTTATTGTATGTTGCTAACAACTATGGTAGAAAGAGGTTGCAGAGTAGGGCATGATCAATGAAGGGATGAGGGGTTCTCCCCTAGCAGAGAAATGTCTAGGGGCTCATGATAGAGGATATATAGAGGCAGATCATAAAGTTGACTCGTCCATTGGAATATAGAGACCTATAGAAACAAAGTCAGGAGGAAAGTGATCATGGATCTCTAAGCAGTACCATGAATCCATTCTAGAGGAAAGAGTAGAGTAGAAAGCCTCTTTATTGAGAGAAAAACAGAGCTTGAGATTTTGAATTTAATATCTAAATCCCTGAATTTATAGGGAACTATATAGGAAGAAGATTTCATTAATTGGTTGGACGAGTTTTTCACTATAAGAAGGTTCTAGAGCAAATGAGGTTGAAAATTGATTACAATCATATTGAAGGCTCGATCTTCTGCCTGGTGGGAGTAGTTAAAGAGGTCATGAAAGAGGCAAGGAAAGTTGAGAATCATGACTAGGATAAGTTGAAGGAGCATTTTTTTATTCCTTTTATCTATATGCAAACCCTATACCATAGCTCAACGCATTGTCTCAATAGACAATGAGGCAAATTTGCCAACAATCATACTAATGACTTTGCATAAATAAAATAGCATTTAGTGGCAAGATATCATATTAGTTTACTGCAGTAGATCTAAAACGTGTAATGCTTGTCATCTTTGTAAATAGTTTTGAAGGCATATTAGAGGGCTTTGACATTTGAGAAATAACATGTTGTTATGGTAGTTAATGGAGTTTTTGGGCTTATCAATAATCAAAGGCCACCCACCCTCAAGCCAGACCTACTTAGAAAACTCAGCAGATAACAGGTTAGGGTTTTGGTTCGATATTTTGAATTTGTTATTACAAATATGGAGTATAATTACAGTTAGAATATATTTATAAAAAAAACCTATAAACTTAATCCAAGTATAGATGGTTTGATTTATCTAAAACTTGATTTGAATGGGATTTACTTTATTATCTTGATAAGTGTAATATTTTTTTTACAGAAATAATTTTATTTTAGTTGATTAAAAATATAACTTAGTTTTAGATTTTTTCTATTAATCAAATTTACAGGGTTGAACTACATTTCGATGGTGGTCTATAAAATTAATCAATTACTGTACTTTATTCTAAACTTGCTAAATGGACAAATGTCTAGCATTAATTATCGAGGGCTAAAACAATTGTCAACTTTGCTTATAGAGAAGGCCATGAACTCTTTTCTCTCCTCTTCACAATTCTTTTTTTTTTTTTTTTGTGAAGAACCTTGGCCTTTGGAAGATTCAATAATGCCAGCCAACAACTTACACTGCCCCTTTTCTTTTGTGGCTTCTATGCCGATAAATAAACTGTCTTAGTAGATTTATTTGTCTTTAGCGTTAGTGCTTGATCCAAAATGCCTTCGACATTATGCACTAATTTTTTGGCACATTGTTAAGCAATCACAAATTAACCTTTAATTATTATCGTGGAATAAAAAAAATGTAGATAGGCGTATATAAATAAATTATTTCATATTTATTTTTCAAACCAAATATATTTCTATCATCATTATTTATATCTTTTTTATCATAGAATAGTAACCAAACACGGATATATCTAATGTTGTTCTTGTTGAAATTTAGTAAAATTGATGTTTTTTTCCCTTGATTGTGTGTGTAATATGGTGAATAAATTATCACGAATATAATCCAAGTAATAAATGTTCAAGTTTCTTTTGGGTTTCAATTCCAATATAATCTCCATGCTTTATTAGGTCAGACTACTCCTGAAAAAATATCTATGGTTAAAAATAAAAACCCTATACTAAGAAGATGAAAAATGTTATCTAGGGAGAATTCAACCTTTGCACGAAGTATGTGTCCGGATAGCCTAAAATCTTGATAATTAGCTCTTGGTTTTCCAGTCAAAAAATGTTGATAAAGACGTATTGGTGCACTATTTCACAGTGGGGATTGTAACTTTCCATGAATTTGATTGGATTTTAAACATGTCATTTAGATATAAAAAATATTTCTTTACAAATTATTTCAGAATTCGAATTCAAAATGAGATAGAACTCAACCCATCTCTTCATTTTTCATAATATAAATGCTCAAATGACAAGTCATTTGAGAGTATAATAAGAAAAATAAAAGCATCCCATTTTGGTTTATTTTCTGTTTGCTTGGTTGGAACTTATCAATTATTTGTGGATCTGTCTATGCAGCAGCATGCATGTGAGCTCGAGAAACTCAGCGCAGTGAGCTGGAGAAATGCAGCACAGTGAGCTGGAGAAGCAAGGAGGATCCTCTCACAGACACACTCTGCTGTAAGCCTTCCAAATTCGATACACAGACACACACACCAATGGGATAATAAATGCAGAAGTAGAAAAATATTAGGAATTCAGAAGGAAAATATCTGATTGCATCTGGGCTTATCCCAATGCATTGGTTTTCATTAATTATTATTAGGGAAATTAATGAAGTCAAGGCAGGGTCAGCGTTGGATTTGGATCACATAATTAAGATATTGGATTGAAAATGCATAGAAAACTATGTATTTGTGTGTTTGATAATTCATCTACCGTGTTTTTTTAATTAAAAATATATTTAAATAATATTTAAGTTTTTAATAATTGAAAATTATAATATATAAATATATCAAAAATTGAAAATTTACTTATTTTTTCATTATTATCTACTCTTTTTTTTCCAGATAATAACCCTGAGAGGTGTAGCTTAACTGGTTAGGTTTTGGGTTTGCTCCCTAGAGGCCACCAGTTCGAGTCTTATAAACCCCATGGCCACTGGAGACTTACATGGTCGTTAACTTCAGGGCTCGTGGAATTAATTGAGGTACGTACAAGTTAGCCCGAACATTTACGTTAATCTAAAAAAGAAATTGAGATAACATAATGTCACTTATGAGTACATTTAAATAGAATTACATGAAATAAATGTTTTTTAAAAATATTATTTAATTGAAAATATATTAAAATAATATTTATTTATTATTTTTTTTATTTTTAATATAAGCATATTAAAATTATTAAAAAAACATCTAAAATTATCAATTTCATACAAAAATAATAATATGAAAAACATGTTATAATGCACAAACAATACTCACTAAAACTGTCCAATTTCTTGAATTATGAAAATAAAGCAAAGCGTTCACTCCTTCACCCAAAATATACCACGAAGAACCCTATTTTTTTTTTTATTGTGTAATTAATGAAGAAGACCAAGGAAGTGATAAATTATTTGTTCTTGATGTAATCCAACATCTCAAATCTTAATCATGAAAAAGAAAATCTGACGACGACGGTAACATCACGAGGGTAACATGACACGATACGTACAACCATTGAGATGTGACAACTACAAGGATGGAGATTTGAAGCCATTGCTATTAATTGTGATATCACTCTCAAAGACGACTTCTCGTCCTTATACTTTGTGATTGTCATTGTTGTTAGTGAAGAAATTGATTGAATTTTTTTTTTTTTTTGGTAAATGTAGTTGTGTTTTAGATCAATGTTTATGCACCGACATTGTAACATGATTTAACAAGGTATTTGGATAGTTTTGAACCAAATAAACATGCATTACTGAATTGGTAGGTAAATTCAGAATTTAATCGATTTTGATACATAAATTAGATTGGATTTTTAAAAAAATCTATATAGAGAAATGTTTTTCTAAACATAAATTTCAATTATATAAAATATAAAAAAATATAGATGAATTAGAATAATCTTTTCAAAAATTAAATACATAAACAATAACGATTTAAAAAAAAAATTAAAATATAATTTAGAGAGAAGGTATATTAATTTAAATATGAATTAAAAAATTATTTAAAAAAACACATATAAAAACATGATTTTCATTTAAAAAAGATAAATTTTAAAAAAAAGTCAGGCATCGCTAGGCTTGACAAGTCAGGCTAGCATCTAACTTATTTAGTAAGGGTTTGCGTGCGGGTCCTATTTTAAAAAAATAATATAATTGATGTGAATAACATGTCATCTACCCCAATATTTTTTAAAAAGAAAAAAAATTTAGATGACACGTTGTTTGGTATTCCCTAGATTTCAATCACTATGATGACTGGAAAAGAAAAATCTGTTTTTTTATATAAGAATTTATTTTTGACCCCAAACACCTAGAAAAGAGCTTAAATACCTTGACAAACTCATAAATAGCCTTAAAAAAAAAAGCCAACTCGAAACCAAAAATCTCTTAAACTTAGATCTAGTCTTTTAGTCAATTTTAAAGTAAAACACCTAAATGAAGCTCCCTTTACCGAATGAAACCCTTTAATACCAAATTGATTATTGTGGTGGTTGGAATTGGTGTCAACGCTGATTTTCTCTTTCTATAATCAGAATTCGATGATCTCTCTCTTATTTCTCAAACCAGTGACTGAAAAATAACAAAAATAAATTTTTGTGTCAAATTTGAATTGAAAAAAATATTAAGGGACCGAATATGTATAATTTGTAAAGTTTGAGGACTAAATTAAACTATATATGTGAACTTTGAAATTATCATCTATTTATGATGTCTTTTCTACTTTGATTCTTTATTTTTTAATTTTGTTCTTCGTCAACAAATTTAATTCAATTATCATTAAATTTGATCCGAAAAGAATGTAATCGTGTAAAAAAAATATAAGGATAATTTAAAAAGGCAAAATTCTAAACATTAAATCCACAATAATTTTTTACAGTGGATAATATGGCATTATATCAAATTAATTACACCTGTAAAATGCAGCAGCCTCAATTGTTGTGAAAAAGCTAAAGGAGAAAGTGGACTTAGCGGGTGGGATGGGGGTATTTTTCTCTAGATTAAAATATACAGTTTAATTTTAAATCTAAACTAAATAAAAAAATCAAATTAATAAGTTTTAAAATTTATTTATTACACTGGATTTAATAATAATATCAAATAAATCTAATTACAGAGATTTGGTTTTGGCATTTGGCACTACCAGTAGCCATCCCTAAAGGCTAAAGCACAATTTTGGAAGCCATAAATAATGGGACGATGGAGATTTAAAGTCCTACAAGCGAAGGGACACAACCCACAGGAAATGTCCCCCTTGCCCACCACAATTTGCCCCATGAGGCCAATTTGTTTCCTTCCCCGGCGGCTAAATTGGTATAAAAAAGCAGATTATACATGGACCCATCCACTTTGGAGTTTAGATCTTCCCTTCAGTCAATTCATCTCAAATGTTTTCTAGTGTGTTTGATTGTGCGGTAATAATTATAGTTTAAAATATTTTTTATTTAAAAATATATTAAAATGATATATTTTTTTAGTTTTTAAAAATTATTTTTGATTTCAACATATTAAAATAATTTAAAAATATAAAAAATAAATTTTAACAAATTTTATTTTAAAATTTTTAAAAAACACGATTTACAGTTAGTAGTTAGTAAACATGCTATATTAATGTAAGATTAGGTCCTCTATTATGCATGCCAACATGGACCAGGTCATATTGGTTTGATCAAAGACAGTGACAAAAAAAATTAAAAATAAAAACAATACCATGTGCTTAGATTTTATTATGAACATGACGTTGGAGGGATATGGGGGTGTTGTCCTCATATGATGTGCTCCATGATTGTCTGTTAGGGTTAAAACTTAGGTTAGGACGGAAGGTAAAGGTAGAGGGAAAGTATGGAGATAAAGGATGGAATCGTCTCTGTTTTTTTTTTTTTTCAATAGTTTGGGGATGGTGGATTTTAAGCTTGAGCTAATGAACCCTAAATCCCTAAAATGTTGTCAGAGGAATTCGTTTTTCAAGTTGAAAAAGAAGTAGAAGAGGGACTCATAAAGAAACGATGGAAAATGTGTAGTAATACCATAACATTTTCAAGTATGATTTTTTTTATTATTATTAATGTGAATATCCGGATCAGGTTACGCGTATCTCGATTAATTTTACAGGCTTTGAAGTTAACGATTATAGAAATCTCTAGTGACTATGAGATTTATAAAACTCGAACCGATAATTGTTAGGAAGCAAAACTAAAAACTGATAGCTCTCAGAATTTTTTCGTATGATTCTTGAAATCATGTTCGGTTGCTATTCAATGTTGAGTAACCTCCAACAACAGAAGGTCCACTCCTTGCTGAACCATCCATGGATACCACCAGTTATCACCAAGCTATGGCCAGCTTTCATTAGGCAGAAGAGTTATGGCAAAACCATATTTGTCCCTGGGCCGTCTATGGGCATTGTATGTCCCACCCACATTCCATTGCCATATTTTTCTATGCATCACGAAACGGTGATGAATATCTAATCTACTGAAAAAGGAAAAGAACGAACGACTTTTTCGAACTTTGAAATGATTGCTCAAGCTCTACAAGACTCCTAGGGTCATGTTATAATGTAATGATTCCTCAGGAATCTCTAATGCAGATGTGAATGGCATTATTTTGATTAGATTAAGGATATGGCGAACAACTAGCTCGAGTAGTTGAGTACCGTCCCGTCCAAATGCTGGGGAAAGAAATGAAAACAATCGAGACTTCAAAATTAATCATCCATGAAAGAGACAATTGAGAGAGTTGAGACGAGGAGCAATGGATCAAGTCAGAGAAAATTGGTATGAACAATGATTTATACTTGATTGGACTGATGAGAAGATGTTTTCTTAAACTGGGGTGGATTCATTTTGCCTATGGCAGCAAATAAGGTCTCTCACTTTCTGTCATGATTATTCACCTTAATTTACCATTTATTGTGTGCCATTCTAAGGGGGTAAGAGTGGAGACCATTCCAGCTGAGTGGACAGATCTTAGTATGGTATGAGTGTTGAGGAACTCAGGCGTCTCAGTGTAACTCCAGGATTTGCATTATCATAACGAATTGTCTCCAGACAATCACGAAGTAGATTAGGTCAAATCATTTTCGCCAACTCTGGACAAGAACCATCCATGGCAACTGAGAATCACAGACATAATGCCATCACAGAGTCGAAAGTAAATGAGCAAAGAGAAGCTTTTCATTTCACAGAATTAAAATGCTTTGAACAACATACTGTGGCTAGAATATCAATTTCAAGCACAATAATCCAATCTAAATAAGCCGACTGCATCAATCATTTCGATCATGACATTTTCTGACGGAAATCAAGAGCCTGTAGCAAGGATATGCTATAGAATTGAATATTCTTTAACAACATAAAAATATTGCTATACTTCATTTTTCACCCCTTTTGGTTGTTACTACGAGATCATTGTGAATGATTACAGTGTAGGGAAATTGACAAAAATCAGACAAGGAACTGCCTGAAGCAGCAATTCATCACCGTTGGTGATCCTCCAAAGCAGACCTATTTGTGATGTGCCTCTACATCTGATACGTGCCTTGGAGGTTTGCTCATCTTCTGCTGGTATTTGGCATATGAGTACCACACCCCACCAGTTGTGTTGATAACCAATCCAGTCACATTCAAAGCATGGACTTCCACGCCACCCAGTACGACAAAACCAAGGGTCTGAGCAGCAAAGGAAAAGGAAACTTAATGCACTTTTACATTTTATTAAAATGTAACTAATGATGCAGGTTCAGTTCAATTATTGAGAAGCTAGGAAAAGAAAAGGGTAATGGAAAAAACCAAAACAAATTGGTTTAATTGTTAAAATTTCAAGTTTTTTCATTTCTTCTTGTAGGTTCTCTACAAAGACAAAAGCAACAAGGGTTATATGCACATACCGTGGACCCAACACCTTTGAGAACTCCCACGATGGTTGTTGTTAGAGCTGAGTTGACTATGGTGCATAGGAACATGGTGAAGTTGAGAACTATGCCCATTACTAAAGAAATAACAAGGATCACCAAAAATGATAAAGAATTACTCTGCAATAAAAAACAGATTTCAAGTTAGAAACCAATTCTAAATAAACTGCACATGAGCGCAAAATGCTGCACTTCGTAGAGGAAAAAGGAAATTTGAACTGTCACTGCACTTTATAGATGTTTTGATTGCCATTCAATTTGTTTCACATTAAATTAGATGATCAGGTTAGAAAGATTTACCAAGACACATACCATATCAAGAGGCAAAACAATATTTCAGACTTAAGAAAAGGCCATGCATGGGGAAGCCTAGAGTTTCATGGATACACTAGATGATGGCACCTTGAAGCACGATAAAAATCTAATGATTGAATAGGGCATGATGCACCGGATAATAATGCTATAACTTTCAAAGGACTTAAAACTGAGACGGGAATATAAATGGAATATGATAAATAATAACTTTGGCACTTAAATTTAGCACAAGTACATGAGGTCAAGGTTTCAAGAGTGTTCATTACATGAATCCAATTTTGGATTACAAGATACAATCAATACCCTCACCCCACCGTCAGACTTGGTATTCATAAGACATGATGAATACCCTTACCCTTGCACTGCCCTCGTAAGAAAATGAGTTCTTAGATATTAAAAATGTTATCCATATCATTCTGAAATGACCAAGTTTTATGTTGTCCTGATTTCAGTAATCAGGCTAACACTGAAGGCATCAATCAACAATCCCAAATTGAAAAATACGAAATACAGGACTCTAATTGAATGTGACTTAAAACCATTTAATCCTTTTCAGTGGGGATACCAACTGGAAGGACAATGATTGAAACTTACATAACTGACTGCTCTCTGAAACATGTTTGACCAATGATGTTGTACAATTGACATGAAAAACTGATGTGTTAAGTGGAACACAGAATTTTCCAGGTAATGTATAATCCCCTATGCAAAATATATTAGACTGGAATTCGATGATGTTAACTCCCTGACAGAAAAGCCCAAACTCTCGTATAAAACTTTGAAATGTTAAAGGTTTTGAGCATCAATTATTAGATCAAAGTTCCATTTGTAAACAATCAGGAGAAGAGCATATGCAATTACACAAGAATAGCATGCTATCATGCTGAGAATAGGCCTCAGAACATCAGCATGCCATATTTTCCTAGCACAATCAACAACTGAGTCTAAATAAGAGGGGTTAAGATTCTAACCTTTGCAAACAATAATGCTAGAGAGTATGGAAATTCTCCTGTTGCTATGATGAGAAATATCAAGAATGGAAGAGAAAGAAAACTGTTATAGAACATTATCTCAATAGAAGAGAGGCCATCCTCTGCACCAGATCTTTCAACTAACACAAGGTACATTGTCTGCAGTTCCAAAGCACAACTGCTATTAGTTAACAATGAGAAGGAACCATCGTGCTTCATTATTCACATCCCTGAGCAATTAAGGAATTAATAGCAAACCTGAAAGAAAACAGAAGTAAGGGCCATGCCGTAACCCCAAAGGTCAAAAGAAAAGTCTCCAAGTGCTGCTATAATAACTCCAGCAGCAATTAATAGCACAGAGAGAGTAACCTGAAACATGTAGATGTGTCAATAATTTGAAGGAACTTCCCATATTCAAGATCTCTAGTCACAAAGATGCCTTGTCAAAGATTCAGTGGGTTGATAACTAAATTGCGTGTATATAACATAACAATTGGTCTTTCAGCAACAGATATCTGCTAGTTGAACAGCGAGCTTCTTTTTCATTTATAAAATTAAAAAATCAACACAGGTGGTACTGTCTGAATTGGAGCCAGAAATGTGAATTATGGATCATTCCGTCAATATCATTAAATATAATCATTCGACCAAGAACAAATTTAAAACAACAGCATATAAATAAAACAATTGGCAAAACAGAGTCCCATGTATATCTAAATACATTACAAAAGAACACAGTAACTATATAAGTGCAAAGTGGTTTAATAAGTGGCAGCGCAAACCTGTGTTGTAGGTTTTCCCTTTCCTGAAGAAAATCCAGCTATAAGTACCGCAAGTGGTGTGAGTCTCTTTATTGCAATATACATAGGAATATTAACTCCTTTCAAGCTAGCCAAAGCAAATGCCACATTAGCATTGTAGAATAGTGAAACCGGGAGAAGTTTTTTAGCTGTTTGCATATCTACTCCCCTTGATCTCGTATACCCCATTTGCCTACCAAAATGTATAAGCAATGCTGTCGCCAGTTGCTAATCCAACCAACCAACCAATAACAACCAACCAATTGCAGCATCCATTATCAGTAATCATAATCACCGAAAACACACATTAGAACAACAACAACAACAACAAAAAGCCTTAAAATCTTCAGTACTCATCATCATGTGGATCCCACAAATATCCACGATACAACATTAGCACTGATTTTTTTTCCAAATAACAATACAATAAACAAAAGGGTGTATTACATTTTTGAAAAGTTCAATACCTGCAGAGTGAGAAGGGTCATTGAGTGACCATATTGCATCAAAATGGCCTTATTGATAAAAACCATAGCCATTGAAGCAATCCCATATGATACAGCCGCAACCAAACTACATCCATTCATTCACACACAATCATCACTAACATGCATTCAAACAAATCAATCAGATAACAAAATGTGATTAAGGATTACATGCATAATTAATGGGCTTCGAATTAAGAACTCAATAGTACAATAATATAAAAAAAAAACCTCTTATAAGGACTTGCTTCTGCTTCACTGCGATTCTCCATTGCTGTCAATTGAACCAAACAAATCCCAGAATTTTATTAAAAATAACAAAGAAAACAAAACCCTGCAAAATAATCAAACAAAAAGCATCAAATTAGAGAAGCACATATAAAAAGAAATCATAAAAGGAATCTGGGACATCATTAAAAAACAACCACCTTGGTAAAAACAATTTTTTTTTACATCACAGTAACAAAAAAAAAAAATCTTTTTTCTTGGATCAAGTGAGAGGTTTTAGTGAGTGGTTTTGCTGGAGTGGAAAACCCATAAAAAAATAATGGAGGGTTTGGAAAGAGAGAGATGGGAAGTGAGGGATTTGTTGATAAAATAATATGTCAAGGAAAGGGATAGACAAACAGCTGGCAACACCCACGGGAGAAATCGCCATCAGATGAGACATGGTTTTGCTTTGTTGTTCCAACCTATCTTCCACTCTTATCATTTTCAAGATAAACGGTCTAAAATGTCAACCACTACCTAATCACATCATTATTGGATCCACTCTAATAAATAGCCCACCATTACTTCTAATTATTTGTAATGTTTGTTTTGTATTGTGTTTAAAGAATGGTAATTCTTTTATATAATTTTAATGTATAAATGTTAAAAATAAAAAAAAATTTAATAAATTTTTAAGTGAAAAATATTTTTTAAAAATATTTTGTTACCATAAAACAAGATAATATATGTTTGTTATTGTAATTACTATTTAAAAAAATAAATTTTTAAAAAATATTTTTATTTATGATTAAAAAAAATATATTTGGCTAAAATTATTTTATGAAAGTAGATTTCCATGAATACGAAACAACTTTTATTTTTTATAAAATTAATATTTGAAACGTAATTATACATGAGATCTAGTAAAAAAAAAGGAATCATTTGATAAACAAGTGTTTTTTTTTCTTTGTGATTGGATAAAAAACATAAGTTACTATAATACCAAACACGTTTTTAGTTTGTGTTTGATATTGTGATAGTTTTTGCAATAATAATTTGAAAAAAATTAAAAAACCTACAAATTATAGAGTTTTCAGTTTTTACCATAATTTAAAATGAAAAGTAAATTTAAGTTATAAAAATCAAATAACTTTTAAAATTATAGTGAACTTAAAAGCATTTTTAACCGCACCGGTCAGTTTTCATAGCTACTTCTCATGCTCGGTAATTTAAAGGGTGTTTGGGATAATAATAATAATATTTTTTCACTTAAAAATATATCAAAATATTTTTTATAAAATATTAAAATAATTTAAAAATATCAAAAATTAATTTAAAATCAAAAAAATCAAAATTTTATAAAATTTTACTTCTACCACTGCCCAAACAATACAGTTAAGAAGTTACAGCTGGAAGTTCTGTCTAATCCAACGAAGCGGGAGATGCTAGCAAAATTACTAACTGAAATGATTTCTTATAAAAACATGACAACTTTGAATATAGATGATGTGTTTAAAATGGATGGAAAAAATAGTTAAGTCTCATGTTTAGAAACATGATTAAAATATTAATTATAGTTTTTATTTTGAATTCAATAAATAAATAAATTAAATTCATGAATTTAGAAAAAATATTATATTATATTATTAAATTTATTTTATTTTCTATATTAGTCTAGTGACAAAAGGGAGAAAAAAGGGAGGAGTGATAAAGAAAACATGTAAATAAATATTTTAAAAATACTAGTTTTAACATTAATTTTTATTTATGCAATAAAATTTAATTCTTAACATTTAAAATAATTTCTAATATAAAATTTTAATAAAATCTCTAAATCAAATGTAATCAGAGGCTTGATGTTAAAAATCTCGAAATTACAATTTTCGGCGGTGAAATGGTTAAATATTGGCCTGAGCTTAGACCCCCACAATTTTTGGCGGTAAAATGGTTGAATGTTGGCCTGAGCTTAGGCCCCCAGTTTGGCCGACGGTTACTATAGCCACACGTAACTCAAACCAGCCCTATCATCCTAGGCAGTTCCAGTTCAATTATGCATATCAGTCATCATTCAATCAGGAAGGCCCTTTTAACTTGTTCTTGACACAAAAAAAAAAAAAAAGAGATTCCTGGAGCAGAAAGTCAAACAGTAAATTCTTCATTAATCAACCTGTCATTTGCTTACCTTGGACCTGACTTTCTTAGCAACTTACATGGTAGACTATAAACAAGTTCCTGCTCATGATGTAATGGCATCCTCCTATTCTGTCTCTTGGATCAAGGCAAAGCTCCCCATCTAGAACTGTTACAAATAGAATCCGAGATTTCTGCAAATAATGAAACCCCAGATGAAAAATGCCCAACACAAATTTTCCTTCTATGATTGGGATCGTTTAAAAAATATAAACAATTGATTAGGGATTTTGATGATGCTTCATCAGTTCATTGTCATCAACAACTATCTACTGTTTCTGCTCTTTTAGCTCCATTTGTGTCCTCGCCATCCGAATCATGGAAAGGTGGCTGACGTTTCAAACTATTAGGTTTTGTTGAAATCTCTTCGCTCGAGAATGAATGAATACTGCCATTTACTTTGATATCCTTTGCAACAGCAGAATCTGATTCGTACATAACTGTATCTGAATGGTCCAAGGAATGCTCTATCACAACAGCTTCTGAATCAAGTGCAGTTGAGGAATCCTTCTTTAAGTCAGAAACCCCCACTGGAATCAAGGAACTGGAGCTGGAATCAATTCCATTCATATCCTCTGGAACTTCATGAATAATCCCAGAACTCAAAGCAACTGGTATGTCCCTAGGATCCTCCTCCATAGCAGATGAAGATAACTCAGAATTATGATTAACCCCTGAATCTTCTGCGTCTTTCATGTCAGCTTTAGATGGTGACTCGTTTTCACAGGATGAAACACCCTTTGAAACTGCTGTGCTTGACTCAAAATTTACCACAGCATCCTCATGACATGCACTTCCAAATTCAGAATTTCTACTTTCAGGTGCGGGTGCTAGGAACCCAGAACTTGTGGCATCCGTTGACTCCATTGGTGAAAGGTGTCCAGCTGGTTTCTCTGTGCAGGAGTCTAATTCTACTTTCACGATTGATTGCTGCTCCTTTGAGGGCTCAATGGTTCTGAGACATGATGGTCGAACAGAAACCCTGCCCAACATCAAGCAAATATAGTCTTTAGAACACAACCAGAAAGCATTTATGGAAAAAAACAGTACTGCATTTGAACATAAGATGCTTGTATGCCCCAATTCAGATCAAGAAATCGCAGTATCATTCTGCTGTACAATTCTTCCGTCACAAATGTCATGAAGCTTAAATAAATGTTTCCAACAAGGAAACCAAAAATTTCAACATTCCTTTAACATAAATTAAGAATTAGAATCCGAGCCTTTTATGCTTGTATTTTCCTGAAGTTCTAATACCATCAAGTTTTGATGCCATGGTTTTAAAATGTACGCATGGCTATGAACTCCGAATTATCTACTTCGCCAACAACTGGTTATAGCAAGCTAAATACTATATATAAGCAAAGCAAATGTTGCAGCAGTCATAAATAACCATCAGGCATTAAACTGTATACCTGCTGTATAAAAGCATATAGGCTCCCTGAGAAAGCACCTCGTCCAATTCAACACTAGAAACCTGAGAAAAGCCAAAACCACAGTTAGAGGAAAACAAGTCCAAGTAGATTGCAACATCTTAGCTGTCTTGCTTTGCTGTCATAATGATGGCATAGCAATATTATAAAGCAGGAAATCATTTCTTACACTAGACTTAAATAAACAAGCAAGAAAGTTTCACATTATGATTTTAAAAAGATTAGGCTACCAATCCTCACAAGTTACAGTTAATAGATCAATTTAGAAGTGCATAAAGCATGTGCATGCACACTCACACACACAGAGCGAGTGAGTTTATACCTTAGAGTCATCAATTCTGTGCCAGTTTCCATGGAAATCCTTGGTGTAGCAGATGTAATGACCAAAAAATGATGCATTTAGCATGTCAACATGGACAACAACTGCATAAAGCTTGTACACATCTGCGCCATCTCCTTTTTCACTCATGTAGGGGCTCAGGTCTAAAGTCTCAGGAAAAGTTACCCTTTTGTTAAGTTTACCAAACCTCCCACTCTGCAAAGGTATGTACACATACAATTTCAGAAGATATAAAAAAACTCTAGAACTAGAATATCACAAACTTGATGAATTTTCATAGAAAAGGTAGTTTAGATTCAGAAAGGTAATAACGAGGTGGAGATATCTGTAACCATAGAATGTATACAAATCTGACCTGGAATCTCTTTAACGCGATTGTAAGAACATTCGGAGCTCGTTGAATGGTAAGACGCTTCCATGCCTTGACATAGTCATTGCACCTATAAACAGTATAAAATTGTACCTTAATCAAAGCAGATGCACACGTCAAACGATATTAAGTGCAGACTTGTGATCCATTTCACTGCTATCCTTGTTCTATTAAATTCTGCTGGGCTCCAACTATATTGGAAAATTTGCATGAAAAAAGGAAAGATTCCATGACAAGACATATTTCACTTTCAATTATTAAACCATCAAGACTTCATGCCAAACTATCTGGAGTTGGATTATTAAACCTTAACAAATCATCCTTTCATTCTGTCTGATCTAGGGCCATATTTGAGCAGATATTTAGAGACCACATCCTTACATCTAAGAAGTCATTTTCATTCTACACATCTACAGAACCAGGGTGAGTGGATTACATTGAACATTTAGTGAAGCAATTGTAATGTCCGTGTTAATTGTGCCAGAGCAGAAATGAAGATCAATTAACCAATAAGCACATTTTTTCCCTTTTTTAAGAGAGTATTTATAATACCAAACCAAAGAATGACTAGGAAGAAAAATAACACACTACTTGACTGAATTCAGCATCTACCATCTAGCGGCCTATCTTTTCTCAAAATGCAAGGGAAGAAACATTTGCTGAAACCAACAAACCCCATCACCATCCAGGGAAAAAACAACTCCTCAAGACTCACATCCCAAACTGGCTGGAGCAAGATAGATGCATATGCTTCTTCCATGCAGTCTAAGCCATACCAAAATTCATATTTCAATTGCAGCCACCTCCATCAAATTTCATCACAATTTAAAATTACTAGTAGAGTTATAACAAGGGTGGAAGAATCCAAGAGGACAGAACTCCTAGTCTATCCAAGAGCAAGATAGATATTAATGAAAGATGGAAAATAAAAAATAGAAAATACATAAATAAAGATTGTGTGCATAATGAAACAAATATGGTGAAGAAATGCAAACAATAAAGTAAATGATTTAAGCTTCTGGGATTCAGAAATCACAGGATTAAGCAGCCATACCCATCACATTTGTACATATTTTCTCCATGGAGCCATTCTTTGTCTGTGAATTGATTGAGGCATTCCTCCAAGGATTCAGCATCACCATGAATCTCAACAGTTAAATCCATCATGTTCTCAAACTGATTTGAAATCTTATTGCACTTTGTACATATCACCTAAAGAAGACGAAGCATGTTAGGACAGCATCCCAATCTAAAGATAGGACTAGTCCAATCATTTTAGAAAGTTTCAATAAAAGAAAGCCATATTTGCATATATGCCAAAACAACAAGGAAAGATTTATCACATTGCTAAACAATCTTTCTCATGCTAGACAATTCTAAGTGAGAAGCCTGCTAAAAAGAAGAAAAACGGTATATGCATTTACTAGAATAGTGCCAAAAGTTTTCTAAAAGACATTTCGAACAAAGAAAAGGATCAAAGTGCCTGATAGTTTTCCCACATCCTCTGGATTTATTTCTATCTACTGTACATGGGAAACCTCGTCGAGGGCATTGGTATTTCTGCTCTGTTAAGTCTTTCAGATGCAAAACTTCTTTTATTTTCTTCATTTTAAATAAGTAGAAGAAGGTGTGATCAAGATAGGCAAACATTTCTAAGCCACTTCTAAATTGGCATTTAGCTTTTCTCCTTGCATGTGACTCCTGTATAAAACAGTGGCAGAAAAGTGAATGCCATTTTTTGTTTCATGTCAACCAGCACCAGATATCAGACTTCTAGAGAACAGCTCAGTTCAAGAGTCCATCAACTTCTATTTTTTTTTTTACTATCTGTAATGACTAATGACAGAAAAGGATGACAAGCTCTGGATAATGTCATGACAGTGGAATTCAATACAGTATATACAAGCTGAGGAAAAGCAGTTTTCACAAACAAGAACAAAATCAAACAGCTTCAGTATAACAGGATGCATGACCTGAGACTGGAGGCGACCCCCAAATATGTGTTGAATTATTGTAGTCTCTTGGGAGGCAGGTTCAACAGCTTTTTCTCCACCAAATTCATCAAGGCAAACTGATTGCATTGTATCAATAGCAAACCTGCAGAAAAGACAGAAAAAAGCTTACAATATTGAACTGGGCATAGCATCAAACACAACCATAACTTATTCTCCAGTCAATCACTTTCTTCAACTTATCCTTCCCTGTTATTATATTTCGAGTGTGACTGTGTTTTGGGGTGGGGGATGTTTATCTAAGAAAAGAACATGGGTAGAAATTATGTAAACCAGATGAAACATGGGTAGAAATTATGTAAACCAGATGAAACATGGGTAGAAAATATGTAAGCGAGTTGGCAGGCCAGTAATAAGAACCTCATGAACTCATGAGCATCCTCCTGTCTTCCATAGCCAAGATTACCACCAATATTGCGTAACCGAGAAAGAATATTCATCGGTGAAAAAGGAAGTGCACTTTGGCTTGCTCTTTCAACATGGGATTGAAATTCACAAAGAAAACACCAATCATTATGTCTACCTGCAAAGCAAAGATGAAAAATTGTGAGAGGGAAGAATTGTCGAAACCAGCCCCAGAAAGGAGGACAAAGGGGCCATATATAATTACAATTTCTGAACTTACATTCTGTTTGATGACCTTTCTCCAACAAGTAGGCAACAAGTGGCCTAGTGTAAGTAAGACATTGCAGAACCACATTGGCAAAGCAACTGTGCAGCAAAAGAAAAGGAAAATTGAATAGAAAAAGAATATGTGCCCAGGTGAAAAATATAACACAATTAACAAATGTTTATGTCTGTGCCCATGCATAGTTTTTGCTCAAATGAACAAATAAAGGGGTGTGAGGATCACAAACACATACCTGTTTCCACAATTTAAGAGCCCACAGGGAGGGAATCTGGGTTTGTCTGAGTTGTAAAGTTTGATGAATTCATCATACGGGAAAAGAACCTTGAATAGAAGTGCATGTTAATGTTTTCACATTACAGAACAAGAATTCACTAAATAATCTAAATAAACAACTAAATGAAAAAAGGTTAAAACATATACCTTTCCTGGCTTCTTTGTAGGCTTAGAGTTAGAACCTCCACTGGCAGGAACAAGTGCAATGCTAGAAAAACTTTTGCTCCCACCACCAGATGGTTTAAAACCGAAGTTTGATTTTGCTGTTTGTGATGAGTTTGCTTTGAAATCCTTGCATTGTAACTTATGGCCTGCTTTCCAGTGTGCTTCTTGACATCCCTGTGAGCTGGGGAAAAGAAAAAAAGAACAGCTGTATAATTTATGATGCTGAAAAAAAAAAGAAATATGCACCTAAAACCCACATATTAAACTTAAATCTCACTGAAAAGGATAGGCAAACCAAAAATAAATAAATTAATGCATCAAAAATATAAGCTTAAAAATAGACCTAAAAAACCTAGATATAGAAGGCAGTACAAAAACACACGACCAATTATGAGGAAAGATAAAAATACAAAACAGGTAATTAAACCTTCATCATCAAATCATTAAAAGTAATAGCATATTATATCATAACCTACTATTTATACTTCCAATGTTGTCTCCAATCGCTAGAAATATTATCTTCTTGAAATAAATCATCTATGAGCAGCTAGCAGTCCATCAATTACCCTAAAATCGCTAATTAAGATTGCAAACCAATTACATCACAAATGGTTAAGGCACAAAACCAAAGAACAGGATGAACCCAGTAGTTTCTAAGCATAAGAAACCGCTTTAAACACAAAATAACACATTTTTAACCCAAC
>Ga0307517_10000677_pt1 | contig 58559 bp, 50 predicted proteins | sample 23_EM_MG_FD_194515 | JGI IMG/M metagenome (GOLD analysis project Ga0307517, IMG submission 194515) | Populus trichocarpa ectomycorrhiza microbial communities from riparian zone in the Pacific Northwest, United States - 23_EM | ecosystem: Host-associated > Plants > Roots > Unclassified | place... | reverse complement strand
TCCGATCATGAACCGGTTGGCGTTGGCCTCGGCCCCGAAGGTTGCGAACAGGTGGCCCTGCAGCGCCTCCCCGAAGAAGAACCGCTTCTGGGCTTCTGTCCCGACGGCCGCGACGAGCTGCATGCACGCGTTGTGCGCCGACATCACCTGTGAGGTTGACGAGCACCAGGACGCCAGCTCCATGGTCGCCGCCATAAGCAGCACCTGGTCCCCTGGGGAGCCCGCGCCCAGCCCGCCATAGGCCTTGGGTATGCAGAGCCCGATGAGCTCGCGGGCGCGCAACGCGTCCACCGAAGCGCGCGGAAAGACGCGATCCTGATCGACCTGCCGGCCGGCCGGGCCGATCACCTCCCGGCCGGCGTCGCGATAGAGCTGGAGCACCGCGTTCTGCTCGGGCGTGAATCCAAGGGATTCAACCTTGGCGAGGTAGTCCTGGAACTCGTTCATCCGCGACCTCAGGCGACGGCTCGAGACTGCGGGGCGATTTGCGGTTCCGGTTTCACTGTGAAGCTTTGGCGTCCATCGATGCTGACCGGCGCATCGCCGGCGATCGTGACCCGGCGGATCACCCGGTGCTGGTCGCCATAGTCGTCGACCGCATAGTGCTGGGTGGCGCGATTGTCCCAGATCGCCACGTCGCCCACCGACCATCGCCAACGCACGATGTTCTCGAGTCGCGTAACGTAGCTCTGCAGCAGCTGATAGAGCACCGCCGTGCGCGCCAGCGAGAATCCATTGATCCGCTGCAGGAACTGCCCAAGGACAAGCGACCGCTCCCCGGTTTCAGGATGGACACGCACGAGCGGGTGCTGGGTCTCGTAGATGGTCGAGACGAAGGCCTCGTAGGCCTGAACGCCCAGCGGATTGTCGCTGGCTCCCAGCGAGGCATAGTCGAAGTCGTTGCTGTGCGTCGCCCAGGCTTGGTCGACGAACGCCTTGAACTCGGCCGGCAGGTCTTCGTAAGCCGTCGCGGTGTTCGCCCAGACGGTGTCGCCGCCCACCTCGGGCTTGACCACCATCCGCAGGATCGAGCCGGCGGGATAGGCGTCCACAAAGGTGATGTCGGTGTGCCAGCCGTTGCTGCGGCTCCCGAGCTTGGAGTCCAATTCCAGCATCGTCGCTGTATTCTTGACCGTCGGCACGGTGGGATGGGCGACGGGCGTGCCAAGCAGCGCGGCGAAGGCCTCCTGACCGGCGTCGCTCAATTGCACCTGCTTCGGGAAGAAGATGACCTTGTGCTTCAGGAGCGCCGCCCGGATGAGCGCCACGGTGGGCGCGTCCAGGTCGCCGGAAAGCTCCACGCCCAGGATTTCGGCGCCGATCCTGCCCGTGAGCGGCACGATCCGAACGGTTTGATGTTGCGCCTGGGACGTCATGGGCTTCGCCTTTGATCAGGAGTTCAGGGCGGGTCGGACCGACCCCGCCCGCGCCGCGTCGGCGGCACGGGCGCCGGCGTCAGAAGTTGTAGGTGAGTGACACGCCTCCCCACACGGGGCGGCCGATCTGATAGATGCCGGTGCCGAACAGACTGGTGCCGGTGCTGATCCGGTACCGCTCATCGGTGAAGTTGTTGAGCCAGGCCGACAGGACATATTTCTTGGCGGCGTCCGTGTAGTCGACCCTCAGGTTTGCGATGGTGTAGGACGGGATCCGCGAGATGTCCTCGTTGCCCGGATTGTCATACTGGGCGGCCTTCGCGGTGACCGAGACTTGGACGCCAAGGTTTCCGGCGCCGTTGAACACCGGCTGTTCGTAGCGCACCATCGCCTCGGCGCTCCACGGCGGCGCGTGGGTAAAGTGGCGGTCGGCAATGCGACCCGCGGCGTTCTTGAGGTCATAGGTCTTCGTGTCCAGGAGGCCGCCGCTCAGTTGGACGGTGAGGTTCTCCGTCGGCTTGCCCACGATCTCGGCATCGACGCCGTAGACGCGGCCGTTGACGTTGGTGGTGACGGACGCCAGGCCCACGAGCGCCTGAGACTGGTAGTTCTTGTAGTCATAGTAGAAGGCGGCGCCATTGATCCGCAGGCGATTGTCGAAGTACTGCGACTTGATCCCGACCTCGGTCGCGTAGAGTTGCTCGGCCTTGAAGGGGACCGCGGACGGCGGCGGCGCGCCGATGGTACCGGCGTTGAAGCCGGGCGCCTTCACGCCGCGCGATTCCGAGGCGTACAACAAGACGCCCTCGACGGGCTTGTAGTTGATCTCAAGCTTTCCTGACCAGTCGTCCACCAGTTCCCGCGCCAGATCGGGGTAGTTGGCGACGGTGAAGGCCAGTTGGCTAAGGGTCATCGAGTGGACCGGACGCCGGACGTTCGGGAACGAGGCGAAGCCCGCCGCGCTGAACGGGGGGACACCCGTAAACGTCCCCGAGTACTGATCGATGGTCTTCAAATCTCTCGATAGACGCAACCCGACAAGAACGGTCAGCTTGTCGGATAGATCTTTCTCGACGTCGCCATACACCGCGTAGGAGTGGGCGTTTTGCTTGAAGTTGCTTTCAGTTGAAATATAGATGCTTCCCGAAGACGGAGGCAGGCCGATAACGCCGACATCGAACGCGTTGATCCTGTGGACCAGGTAGAAGGCCCCGAGGGTCCACCGGTATCCGCTAGTGTCGCCGAAGGCCCGCACCTCCTGGGAGAACTGTTTGCTGTTGAGCGGGAAGGAGGCGGCGCAGATGTGCAGGGGACCGCCATCGCAGTCCGAAATCAGGTCCTTGTCGAGATGGTTGTAGGCCGTCACGGACGTGAGCTTCGCCCAACCCAGATCCCATTCCAGATGGTCTTCCACGATCAGCGAGTTCGAATGCCTGAGCTTCGATTCATCGTTGTTGGCAGGGGAGCTGTAGGTCGGCTGGCCATAGGGATCGAGCACCCCGCGCGGGGCTTGGGCGATGTTGCCCGTGACCGGATCCGTGGGCCCCTGCACCGTCTTGATGTAGGCCTGCGAATGGCCTGAAGCATGGTCGTAGGAAACCTTGACGATGTTCGTGATGGCGCCGGACTTGTACATGACCTGACCGCGGACACTGTCGGTATCGATCTCGCCGGCCCTGGGCTGAAGATTGAGTGCGTTCTTTTGCCAGCCGTCGTTGTGATGCGTGTTGGCGGCGACGCGGACGAACCAAGAGTCGCTCAACAGCACATTGAGGAAGCCGCCAGCATTGATCTCGTTGTGTGAGCCATACCCCACGTTGACCGAGGCGTCGAAGTGGTCGTCGGGGCGCCGGCTGACGAAATGGATCAGGCCTGCCGTGGAATTCCGTCCAAACAGCGTCCCCTGCGGTCCCCGCAGAACCTCGACGCGGTCAAGGTCGTAGAGCGGGAAGGAGCCTGCGGCCGTGGGCACCAGGTAGACGTCATCAATGTAGACGGCCACGGGCGACTCGCTCGCGTCCAGGAAGTCCGTCTGGCCGACGCCGCGGATGGAATAGTTGGCGTTCGCGCCCGGGCCAAATGACTGCTTCACGTTGACGTTGGGAACGCTGTTGATCAGGTCGGTGCTCAGCGTCGCGCCGGAACGCTGAATCGCCTGAGCGGACAGAGCGGAGATGGAAATCCCGACGTTCTGGACGTTCTCCTCGCGACGTTGGGCGGTGACGATGACTTCCTCGACCTGCGAGGCCGCTGGGGACGCCGCCGCATCGAGGTCGGCAGCCGCGGCCGGGCCCGCAAACAGCGCGCAAACGACGAGGGTGGCCCGCGAAAGGCCGGCTAGAAGCGCCGATCTCGATATTGAACTATTCATCGTATTTCCCCCGTATGTTGTTTTTAGATACCAGCCACGTGCACACGCATTCGTGCTTGGGGCGCGTCACTGCGCCCGGATACTCGTATTGATGCTCTCGGACGCGCGGTCACAACCTCGCCTTCCGTACCTTTACTTAGGGAAGATCCATGGAAGATCGTTGACGACGCGATGGTGGCTGATCTTCCACACGCCATCGACCTTCTTCAGATCGCAGTCATAGTATCCCGTACCCTCGATCGTCAGGTGGCCCTGCGACCCAAACGTCCCCTCGGGCCAGCCCCCTTCGGGCTCTAGGATTGCGTGGGCCTTGGTGGTGAAGAACTGCGCGTTGAGCTTCGCCGTATCGCCATCGATGGTGATGATGTGATCCATCGTGAAGTGGTGACTCCACCCGCCGGGCGCATGCTTCGGCAACACGTGATTGGTCGCGTGCTCGATGACGTCGTTGCCGACGGTGGGGCCATGGGTAAGCTTCCGCTCGCCGTTGACGTTGCAGAAGATTTCCAGGATCACATCGTCGGTGAAGATGCTCTTTTGGGTCGTCCCGTCACGCGCGTCGACGTAGCGCGCATACCAGGCGAGCACCTGGCTGATCTTGGCTTCTTCCGTCATCGCTTCCTCTGGACGTTTCCACGTCGCGTCTTTTATCAGACGCTAATTTAGCATGGACGTTAGACGATATACACCATTCGTCAAGCGTAAAGTCCCTCGCCTATTCGGCCTCTTTTTTAAGGGCCTGAACGGCGGACTCACGCGCCAGCACTCGCGCGGCATGTGCGCCCCACCGGGGGTAGGCGGTCGCGTCCAGCTCCAGGCGCGGCGCCCACCGCCAGAACACGGTCGCATAGGCGTCGGCCACGGAGAACGCATCGCCAACCAACCACCCGCTCTCCGGCGCGAGGTCTTCCAACTCGGCCAGCGCTGCGGCGAACCGCGGCCTGCCGGCCGCCTTGAGCTCGATGAGGGTCTCGGCGTCATCGCTGAACCGCGCGCCGCGGAAGATCTGCGAGAAGGACACCTGAACGGTGCTGGCGAACCAGCTCATCAATTCATAGGCCCGCGCCAGTTCGGCCGGTCGATCCCACGGCAACAACCGGGCCTCCGGAAAGCGCCGCGCGAGATAGGTGAGGATCGCGATGGTCTCGGTTATCGCACCGGTCTCGGTCACCAACGCCGGCACACGGCCGTGCGGATTGATGGCGAGGTATTCCGGTTTGCGCTGATCGCCGTTCGCCAACACCACGCGGGCGGTTTCGAACGGCGCGCCGGTCTCCAGGAGCGCGACGTGGCTGGCGAATGAACATGACCCGGGCGTGTAGTAGAATTTCATCACGAAATCTGACTCCCCTTAGGCGACAAAAAACCGGTGGCTTCGATCTCGCCGCAGCTGGTCGACAAGGCCGTATTCCCAGTCGAGGTAGGCCTGCATCGCCGCGGCGCTGTTCTGAGTGCCCTCGTAAGGCCGCCGATAGACGTCGGCGGGTTCGCTGAGAGCCTCGCCAAGGCCCCGGAGGAGCGGCCGCCCGGCCTGTTGCCACGCGGCTGTCCCGCCGTTCAGCACCAGGGGCGCCGGAACCCCGTCCCACGCCGGATCGTGAGCCGCGAAGGCCGCCAGAAACCCGTCAGGAGAAGTCAGGGCGACCGGACGGCCCGCCGGCAGTACGGGAACGATCCGGTCCAGGTCGGAACGCAACACGAAGCGGCTACCGGGTATGTGCCCGGCCCTGCGCTCGGGGCTCGCGGCCAGGTCGAGAAGGATCATGCCGCGCGCCAGGCCCGCTGCGAGCGCCTTGGCCTCGATGGCCTTGAAGGCAGGTCGATCCGGCCGCTCGACCGGCGCAGCTCCCAAGGTCAGCGGCAGCGCGGACGCCGCCTCCAGGACAAAGACGTCCCATCCCATCTGGGCAAGCCAGGAGGCCGTCATGTCCGCGCGGAGTTGCAGCGGATCGTGCAGGACAATGCGCGCGCCCCGCACCGGGGCGAAGGCGTCGGTTTCCTGGACGAGCTGGCCGCCCGGCGCATTTCGGAAGCCCGCAATGTGGCCCGCTTCAAAGGCTTCGGGACCCCTGACGTCGAACAGGTAGGTGGTCCGGTCGGGGTCGGCGACCAGGGCGGCGAGGCCGGGGCCGTCAACCCAGCCGACCCCGGCGCGATAGGCGACATCGCGCGCTGAGCTCTGCGAGGTCATCAGGGTCGAGGGCTGATCGTCGAGCGGCTGGCGGTCGGCCCCGGTCTCCAGTTCAAGCCCGGCCAGGCTCCAGCCGATCGTGCCGTTGCGCAGGGCCACGACCCGGCTCCCGAAGCCAGCGTTGATCAGCGACTGCGCGCCGATGATGCTGCGGGTTCGTCCGGCGCAGTTGACGACGATGCGCGTGCTGGGATCCGGCGCGAGCTCGGCGGCCCTCAGGACGAGTTCCCCCCCGGGGACGCTGGTCGAGCCCGGGATGTTCATGGTCCGGTACTCGTCATACCGCCGCGCATCGACGACGACGATATCCCCGCCCGTCGCGAACTCGCGCTGCAACTCCTCGGCCGAGATCATCGGCGTGTGACGCCGCGACTCCACGAGCTCGCCGAACGCCTTGCTCGCGCTGTTGACGTCCTGGAACACCTCCAAGCCCGCAGCGCGCCAGGCGCCAAGCCCGCCGCCCAGCTGACGGACGTCGCTGTACCCCAGGTCATGGAGCACCCCGCTCGCGCGATCTACGAGGCCTTCTCCGTCGTCATAGACGACGATGGGCGTGGTGCGCCTCGGGATCCGGGTGAAGGCCTGCGCTTCCAGCTGTCCAATCGGCATCGAAGCGGCGAACAGGGGATGCGCCTCGGCAAAGCGCGCCTCTTCGCGCAGATCGAGCAGCGCGATCTCCCGGCGCTGCGTCAGGGCGCGGACAACGTCGATCGGATCAATGGCCTTCACGTCCGCTCCCCACCGGCTCATTCACTCAACCGCCCCGCCATCGGCAGGGTCGGCCATATCCTCGTCGTCCCAGCCGGCGCCCTGCCCGCGCATGTCCCACAGGTTGGGCACCCGACCCGCGGAGTAGCCGGAGACGAAGGGGACTGGGCGGCCGTCCGGCTGAAAGGCCGAGCGCTCGACGGCGCCGATGTTCGCGCCATAGACATGAATGCTGACCGAGGTCCGGTCCGCGAAGGCGTTGCGCACCTTGTGGATATCGCCCAGCGTGGGCGACAGGGCTTCGATGTCGCCTGGCTCGAGACGGACCGAGGCGCCCGCGACCAGCCGGCCGGCGTCCTGGACATAGCGCGTGCCGATCTCCGCCCCCATCAGCATGCCCACTAGGCCCCACGTCCGGTGATCGTGGACCGGCGTCTCCTGGCTCGGTCCCCACACGAAGCTGACGATGCTGAATCGCTCGGCCGGATCGCAATGCAGCAGATACTGCTGATAGTACCTCGGGTGTGGACGGGCGCAGAACCGTGGCAGCCAGGGCTCGGCGGCGAGGAGGTCCGCGAGCAAGAGGCGGGCGCCGTCCAGCATGGCCGCCTCGTCATCGGCGTGGCGGTCAGCGAGACGGGTGAGCTCGCGGACGAAGGTCCTCAACGGCGCTATGCTCATCGGCGGCGTCCGGGGGTGTTCTGGCTTGGCCCCATGGCGACTACCGATCCTGGAAGGCCGCGGGACGCTTCTCGACGAAGGCCCGCTTGGCTTCGCCGTAGTCGTCCGTTCCACCCAGCAGCACCTGCTGCCGGTCCTCAATGGCCATCGCCGCGTCGAGACCCTGGGCGTCGACATTGAGAGACAGGGCGTCCTTGGTCATCCGCAGCCCAAGCGGCGCCGTCGCCAACATCTCCTGCGCCAAAGCCAGGCCCGTCTCCAGCAACGCCTCCGGCGCCACCACCTCGCTCACCAGGCCCACACGGAGGGCCCGGTCCGCCGCGATGAACCGCCCGGAAAGCAGCAGCTCCGAGGCGACCGAAAGACCGACCAGCCGCGGCAGGAAATAGCTCGAGCCGATATCGCACCCGCCAAGGCCGATCTTGATGTAGGCGGCGTTCATGCGGAGGCTGGGGTCGGCGAACCTGACATCGCTCGCCAGGAGCAGCGAGAATCCCCCGCCGCACGCCGCGCCGTGGCCCAAGGCGATGATCGGCTGCGGGCAGCTGCGCATCAATTTCACCACCCGCGCGATGCGACGCTGGACCGCAAGCCGCTGATGCACCGGCCCCAACGCCTCGGGACCGCTCCAGTCCGCCTTGATGTCGAGACCGGCGCAGAAGGCCCGCCCCGCACCCCGCAACACGACCACGCGACAGGCCGTCCGCCGATGCAGGCGCTCGAAATAGTCCGTGAGATCATCGACCAGCGCCGGATTCAGCGTGTTCAGAGCGTCCGGACGATTGAGCGTGAGCACCTCGATCGGGCCCGAGACGTCGACCTGCAGGGTGTCGTAGGTTTGGGTCATCAGCCACCTGCTCCGCCGTCGACGGCGATGCGCTGGCCGCTGATGTAGAAGTTCTCCTCGGACACCAGGTAGGCGACGAGGGACGCGATGTCCTGCGGCGTACTCACCCGTCCGAATGGCGACTGGGCGTCGAGTTCATGAATGTCCGAGACCCCACGGGTCGCGCGGCTCAGGCGACTGCCCATCTCGGTGACGGTCAGGCTCGGCGCGACGATATTGACCCGGACGCCGTGCTGCCGTTCCTCCTTGGCGAGCGTCTTGGCCATCGCCTCCATCGCCGCCTTCGCCATGGTGTAGGGCGCGCCGCGAGGCCCAAAGATCGCGGTGCCGACGGTGGAGATGAAGATGACGTCCGATCGCGGCTGCTTGCGCAGATAAGGCAAAGCCAGTTTGGTCATGTAGAAGGCGCCGAACGCGTTGACGGCGATGACGCGTTCCATCTCCGCGGGTTCGGTGTCGGCGACGGTGTTGCCGCGGCTGCCGATGCCCGCGTTGTTGATGAGCATACCGATCGATCCGAAGGCCGCGACCGTCTGATCCACCACACGCGCGCAATCCTCCCACCCCTGAACCGAGCCTTGGAACGCCTCGGCGCGGACTCCGAGGGCGCGGCTCTCGGCCACGACCTCGAGCGCCGCGGCCTCGTCGCGGTTGTAGTTGACCGCAATGTCCGCCCCCGCCGCCGCCAGCTTCAGTGCGATGCCGCGGCCGATGCCCCGGCTCCCGCCCGTGACCAGGGCGACGCGACCGCGCAGCGCCGGATGATTCATGCTCGAGTTCTCCGTAGTTGCCATGTTGACCACGCTGCGATCAGTCGACCTTCGCACCGGCGATGAGACCGCCTGTGGCGCCGTCTACGGTGAGGATTTGTCCGCTGATGTAGAAGTTGTCGGGGGAGACCAGGAAGGTCACCGCCGCAGCGATATCCTCCGGGAGGCAGACCCGCCCGAACGGGGAGGTCGCGTCGATTTCGCGAAGGTCCCGGACGTTGAAGAGGGGCGCGAACTCGTTGCCCATGTCGCTGGCGGTCAGGGTCGGCGCTACGGTGTTGACCCGCATCCCGGCGCCGCGCTCTTCCTTGGCGAGGGTCTGGCTCAAGGCCCCGACGGCCGCCTTGGCCATGCTGTAGATGCCGTTCATGGGCGGGCAGAGGGCTGCGCTGGTGCTGCCGATGAAGATGATGTCAGACCGCTCGTGCCGCCTCAACTCCGGGATGCAGAGCTTGGACAAGTAGAATGCGCCGAGGGCGTTGACGGCCATAACCGATTGCATGTCCGCCACCTCGGCATCGGCCAGGTTCCGACCAAATCCGGGGACCCCGGCGTTGTTCACCAGGATGTCGGGCGGCCCGAGCCGCTCGACGGTCCCCCTGACCAGGGCGACACAGTCGTCCCAGCGTTCCACCGCGCCCTGAAAGGCCTCGGCGCGCACGCCCAGGGCGCGGGCTTCGGCGACCACGGCGTCCGCGGCGGCCCGGTCGCGCCGGTAGTTGACAGCGATCTCGCAGCCCTTGGCCGCCAAACCCAGCGCGATGGCCCGGCCAATGCCGCGGCTCGACCCCGTCACCAAGGCGCGTCGACCAGCCAGGCTCATCTGCACGTCCATCCCTATCGCGATTGAAGCCGGCGATCTTGCGACGCCCTCCTATAGAAGTAGTCATATTACAGTTTTTGTAAAACATAAAATTCCTCGACTCGCGATCGTGGTCGCCATCGCTCGGTCCGAGCGATGGCGAGGTCAATCAGCCGTCAGCGAAACGGGCGGCCCGGCCCTCCACTCGCCCCGATGGAGAAGCGCCGTTCTTGCGACAAAGAATTGTGCTGCAAGACGTTTCCTGTAAATTCGTCCCGTGCCATTTTGCGCGCGCTGTAATCCTCCCCAAAGGGGACACGAGGCGAATTTCATGAAGGACACCAAGGCGGCGGCGCCCAGCGCCATGAGTGAGCGGATCGTTCGCGCGGCGTATGAATGCTTCGACCGCTTCGGCATTTCCAAGACGACGATCGAAGACATCGCCTCGCGGGCGCATGTTTCACGGCCGAGCGTCTATAAGTACTTCTCTGGAAAAGACGATATCATCGACCGGATTTGCCATGACGAGGCGATGAAGGTCAACGCAGAGGTTCGGCGCCGGCTGGTGCGCACAGACAATTTCGACAGCATGATCACGGAAGCGATTCTTGTGGTTATCCGTGTGGCGAGCGAGAATCCCTACATTCGCCGGACACTTGAGGATGCTGAATACCAGGCTAATGCGATCGAATCCACAAGCACTGTCCATCGTATTCATCGGGAGCTTTGGCGTCGATTCCTTGAGCATGCCATGGAGACTGGGGAACTCGCTTCGGATATCACCATCGATGATATCATTACCTGGCTGAACATGTCACAGGGCATGCTGCTTATGCGCCTGGGTATGGTCGAACTGACCGACGACCAGTTGCGGACCTTCATCCGTCGGTTTGTGGTGGACCCGCTCCTCTCGAATCGCTATCCGCGCGCCGAGCCGGCGACTGAAGGCGAGGTCGTCCAGAAACGCCGGCGCAACCGTAAGGCCGCTTAGGCGGCCGAGTTCCATCCCCTGACGCCAGGAGCCCCGACGCGCGCCATCGCGGCGGGTCCCGAGGTCCACATTCCACACGGAGCCCGTCTTGCTGGACACCGAATCGCGCACGCAATTTGACGATGGACATATTATGTTTCGTGATCAGGTGCGGCGCCTGATTACCCGCGACCTGCTGCCCCACGCACAGGACTGGCAGGAGCAGGGTTTCGTCGATCGCAGCTTCTGGAAGGCCTGCGGCGCCGCGGGGCTCCTCTGTCCGACCGTGCCGGAGGCCTACGGCGGCCTTGGTCTGGATTTCGCCTACAACGCCGTGGTCGACGAGGAGCTGAGCTACTTCGCCTCTCCCGCGGGCATGGACCTGCATTCGGACATCGTGGCCGACTACTTGGTCAGCTACGGCTCGGAAGCCCAGAAGCAGCACTATCTGCCCGCCATGGTGCAGGGAGACTGCATCACCGCCATCGCAATGACCGAACCCGGCGCCGGATCGGACCTGCAGGGCATCGTGACGACAGCGCGCCGTGACGGCGATGACTATGTCATCAACGGCTCCAAGACCTTCATCACCAACGGTCAGAACGCGGACCTCATCGTGGTGGTCGCCAGGACCACCGCCGAACCGCGCGGCAAGGGCGTGTCCCTGATCCTGGTGGACGCCGGCGCCCCCGGCGTCGTCCGCGGCCGCAACCTCGACAAGATCGGTCAGCATTCGGCCGACACCTCGGAGCTCTTCTTTCAAGACGTCCGCGTTCCGGTGGCGGCGCGACTCGGCGAGGAGAACCAGGGGTTCGCCTACCTCATGCAACAGCTCCCGCAGGAGCGTCTGTCGATCGCGATCTGCGCCCAGGCCGCGGCCCAGCGGGCGTTCGACGAAGCGGTCGCCTACACGAAATCACGCAAGGCCTTTGGCCAGAGCGTCTTCGATTTCCAGAACACCCGCTTCAGGCTCGCAGAGTTGGCCACCGACCTGCAGGTCGGCTGGGCCCACCTCGACTGGGCCATCTCGCGACATCGCCAGGGCCAGTTGACCGCCACCCAGGGCTCGGCGGCCAAGCTGTGGCATACGGAGACGCTCTGGAAGGTTGTGGACGCGGCGCTGCAGCTCCACGGCGGCGCCGGCTACATGAACGAGTATCCCATCGCCCGCCTGTGGCGCGACGCCAGGGTCACCCGGTTGTACGGCGGCACCAGCGAGATCATGAAACTCATCATCGGACGCTCGCTGTAGCGGCGGCGTCCGACGGTCATTTGTAGGCGGGCTCCGCATACCAGGGATAGGAGGGCGGCAGGTCCAGGGACACGCGTTCCGCGAACTCGGCAGGACGCTTCTCCAGGAAACTGGCCACGCCCTCGGCCGCATCGGCGCTTCGGCCGCGGTCGAAGACCAGCCGCGACTCGAGACGGTGGGCCGCCATGGGATGGACCTCGCCGGCCATTCGCCAGAGCATCTGACGGATCAACGCCACCGACACCGGCGCCGTGCCGTCGGCGAACTCCCGGGCCAGCGCATAGGCCGCCGGCAACAGGTCGTCCGGCGCGTGGATGCTGCGGACCAGCCCGCCGGCCTTGGCCTCCTCCGCGCTGAAGATACGGCCGCTGAGCGACCATTCCAGCGCTTGGGGAAGGCCCACGACCTTGGGCAGAAACCACGATGAGGCGCCCTCGTTGACGATCCCGCGGCGGGCGAACACATAGCCGAAGCGCGCCGTCTCGCTGGCCAAGCGGACATCCATGGCCAACGGAAACGTCGCTCCGACACCGACCGCCGCGCCGTTGAAGGCGCCGATCACGGGTTTGAGGCAGGCGAAAATCCTCAGCGCAAGCCGGCCTCCGGTGTCGCGCACCAGGTCATGGGCGTAGTCCACACTTCCGTCGGCGCCGACCGCCGACCCCAGGCCGAGCCCCTGGGCTTCATAGTCAAAGGTCGCGCCGCCCTCGGAGAGGTCCGCGCCGGCGCAGAAGCCACGGCCGGCGCCGGTGACGACGATCACGCGGACCGCGTCATCGGCGTCCGCGCGATCGAAGGCCGAGATGAGGTCGGTCATCATCTGCGTGGTGAAAGCATTGAGGCGATCCGGCCGGTTGAGCGTGATCGTCAGGATTCCGTCGGAGACCGCGTAAAGGATCGTCGCGAACATGGGCGTCTCCGAGGCGGGATGCGGGGCGCCTAGCGCCCCTGGAATTGCGGGGGGCGGCGTTGGAGGAAGGCGCCCACGCCCTCCTCGAAATCATTGGTGAGCCCAGCCGAACGCTGGCTCCTGCGCTCAAGCGCCAGGGTCTCCGCCAGCGACAGTTCCAGCGCGCTGCGGATGCCCTGGCGGATCAGCGCATAGGCCTTGGTGGGGCCCCGCGCCAGGCGTTCGGCGAGCGCGACGGCGCCGGGCATAAGCTCCTCGTCCTCGAAGACCTGGTGCGCCAGGCCCCAGCTGAGGGCCTGTTCGGCGCCGACCCGATCGCCGAGCAGCATCATGGCGCTGGCGCGGTTGCGGCCGATGAGGCGCGGCAGCAACCACGTCGCGCCCACGTCGGGCGTCAGGCCGATGTGGACAAAGGCCTGCAGGAAATAGGCGGATCGCGCGGCGACGACCAGATCGCCCGCCAGCGCCAGGGAGCACCCCCCGCCGGCCGCGGCGCCGTTCACCGCGGTGACCACTGGCAGGGGTAACGCAAACAGCTGCTCCACAAGCGGGTTGTAGTGGGACTCCAGCGCGGCCCCGGCGTCCCGTTCGGCTTGGCCCAACTCGCCGCCCGCGACCGCCAGATCCGCGCCGCTGCAAAAGGCCCGCCCCGCGCCAGTCAGCAGGACGGCGCGCACCGCGTCGTCCTGCACCACCGCGTCGAGCATCTCGGCCAGCTCAGCCAGCATCGTCGGCGTCAGCGCGTTCAGGGCGGCGGGCCGGTTGAGCGTGATCCGCGCCACGCCGTGCCGCCGTTCGTAAAGAATCTCGTCGGCGCCCATGGCTTGCCTCCCGTCTGGATTACATTATACAATATTTGATCTATGTAAAGTCCGCGAGAGACTCCCGAAGGGGTCTGGGTCCCCATTGAGCCGTCTTGCGCAGCGACCAAGGAGACGCCGGGATGTTCAAACTCATGGTTCTTTATCGGAAGCCGCAGGACCCCGAGGCCTTCATGAGGCACTTTACCGAAGTTCATCTCCCCCTGGCCAAAGCGGTTCCCGGTCTCGTGAAGATCGAGGTGGGCCAGATCGATTTGTATTTCGGCGGGCCGCACTACATCCTGATCTCCGAACTCTATTTCCCCGACCGCGCGACCCTCGACATGGCGCTGCGGTCGCCTGAAAACCATGCGGCGGGCGCCGACCTTGCCAATTTCGCCCCCGGGATGGCGGAGTTTTTGCTGGCCGAAGTGGTCCCGTAGACCTGCGACCTCGCGTTGACAATTGACGATATGCGTATATCCGTCTCATCTGGAGCAGCCCCCTTCGCACGGCAATTCCGGGCTGTACGGGGCTTTCAATCGCGACGCCGGGCCGGGCTTCTGGTCCCTTCAGATCGCTTGAGTAGGGAGTGGCCATGCGCAACGCACTGGTGATCGACGGCCTGGACTACTGGCGCAGGACCACGCCTGAGAAGGCGGCCGTGGTGATGGACGGGGATGTCGTCGCCTACGCCGCTCTGGGCGCCTGGACGGATGCGACTGCGGTCAGGCTCGACCGCCTCGGGGTCGGCCCCGGAGACGTCGTGGCGATTGCCGGCGCGAACTCGCTGGAATGGGTGGTCGGGGCCCTCGCCGCCCTGAAGTGCGGCGCGGCCATCGCGCCCTTCAACACCCGGTTCGTGCGCGATGAACTCGCCCATCTCGTGGAGGTCACCGAGCCAAAGGTGGTCCTCGCCGATGCGCCGCGCGCCGAAATCCTCGCGCAGGCCGCTCCCGGCGCCGCCATCGTCCGAATGAGCGAGATCTCGCAGGACCGCGGCGTCGCGGTCTCCTGGACAGCGCCACGCGTTCCGCCCCAGGCCCTGGCTTTGATCGTCTTCACCAGCGGGACCACCGGATACCCCAAAGGCGTGATGTTCGACCACGAGGCGCTGCTCGCCAACTACTTCGAGCGCAAGGTGCTTGAGCCCCGCTACGACCAGGACATGCGCCACCTCTTCACCCTGCCCCTGCATGTGGGCGCCGGCACGATCTGGGGCTTCCTGCCCGCGACGATCCACGGCGGGACCTTCCACCTGTGCAGCGGCCTGGGGATCGCCGACACCCTTTCCGCCCTGGTGTCGCTGGGCATCACCCATTTCGAGGGGCCGCCGGTCATCCTTGACCAGATCGTGCAACTTCCCGGGTTCGCCGAAGCCAACCTCTCAGCCCTGAAGGTGGCTCATGTCGGAGGCTCCCGGGTGTCTCTCGCCAGCCTGCAGGCCTGGTGGGACAAGGGCGTACCGTTGAGGCAGGGCTACGGAATGACCGAGCTCGGCGGTTTTGTGACCATGACCACTGACGCCGAGATCGCCGCCCAAGCCGAAACCTGCGGCCACGGCGGCCCGTTTTCGCGGATGCGGGTGGCGCGCCCCGACGGCTCCGATTGCGCCGCGGGCGAACCTGGGGACGTCCTGTTGCAGGGCGCGGCCATGATGACCGGCTACTGGCGCAATGACGAGGCCACGGCCAAGGCGATCGTCGACGGGTGGATCCCGAGCGGGGACATCGGCGTCTACGACGCGCTCGGCAATTTCAAGTTCGTGGACCGGTCCAAGGAGATGATCATCTCCGGGGGCTACAATATCTCGCCCTCCGAGATCGAGCGGGTGATCATCGATCTGGACCTCGTGCGCGAAGTCACCGTGTTTCCGGTGCCTGACGCCAAGTTCGGCGAGACCCCGGCGGCCTGCGTCTACGCCGACACGGCGGTGGATCCGAAGGCGATCGTGGCGGCCTGCTGCGAGCGGCTGGCGGATTTCAAGGTGCCGCGTTACGTCATCGTCCTCGACCAGCCGATCCCGCGCAACGACAACGGCAAGGCCGATCGCAAGCGGCTGACCCGCGAATATGCCGACGCACCGGCGCGTTTCCCGAAGCTCCGCTAGCCGTCGGCTGCGGCGACCCGACCACGACCCGCGCGCCGGCGTCGCGGATTGGCGCTCGGGGGGACCGCGCCGAGGCTTACGCAGTGGGCTCGGCGGGGCTGTAGATGGCGTGGGCCTGGGTGAATTCGGCGAGGCCGGCCTCGCCGAACTCGACCCCGATGCCGGACTGCTTCGAGCCGCCGAACGGCACATTGGGCGCGTTGCCGAGATGGGCGTTGATCCACACCGTCCCCGCATCGAGCCGGCTCGCGAAATCGCGCGCGACCCGAAGGTCGCTGGACCAGATCGATCCGCCCAGCCCGTACGGTGAGGCGTTGGCGCGGGCCAGGGCGTCTTCGGGATCGGAGAAGCTGATCACCGGCAGGATCGGACCGAACTGCTCCTCGTCCACCAGGGGAGACCCGTCCGTGATGTCGCGGACGATCGTGGGGCGCACAAAGAACCCCTCGCCTGCCTCCGCGACCCCGGCGACCCCGCCGGCGATCACCCGCCCATCGCGCTCGGCGACCTCCAGCAGGCCCTTTACGCGATCGAATTGCATGCGGTTCTGCAGCGGCCCGATCGTCACGCCCTGTTCGAGGCCGTCTCCAACGGAGGCCCCGTTCGCCAGCTCGACCAGGAGCTCGCACATCTCCTCGTAGATCGACTCGTGCACGTACAATCGCTTGAGCGCCAGGCAGACCTGGCCGCTGGCGACGAACGCGGCGTCGAAGAGCTTCGGCGCCACGTCCTGCGGATCGACGTCACCCATGACGATCGCCGCGTCGTTCCCGCCCAGTTCCAGCGTCAGGCGTTTCAGGGTCGGCGCCGCGCTGGCCATGATCTTCTTCCCGGTGCCGGTGGATCCGGTGAAGGTGATCTTGCGGATGTCGGGATGGGAGGTCATGGCCTCGCCGAGATCGTTGGCGTCCACGATCACGTTGAGCACGCCCGGCGGCAGCTTGGCGCCGAACAGTTCGGCGAAGCGAAGCGTGGTGAGCGGCGCCGTCGGGGCGGGTTTGAGCACGACCGTGTTGCCCGCAAGCAGGGCCGGCGGCAATTTGAACCCCACCATGATCAGCGGATAGTTCCAGGCGACGATGGCCCCGATGACACCCAGGGGACGGCGCTGGATTTCAACCAAGCGCCCGTCGCCGGGATCCATCGGCTGGGGCGCGAGGTCCAAGGCGGCGAAATAGCGGGTGAAATAGGCCGCGCCGCCGATCTCCGCACGGGAGTCCGCGAGCGGCTTGCCGGTCTCGAGCGTCGTCAGCCGGGCCAACTCTTCCAGGTTCTGCTCGAGGATGTCGGCCATGGCCAGCAAGGCTGCCCTCCGCACCGCGATATCCGTGCGGCTCCACGTGGAGAACGCGGCCTTGGCCGCCGCGACTGCCGCGTCGAGCTGGGCGTGCGAGGCGCGCGGCGCCAAGGCGATGACCCGCTCCGTGGCTGGGTTGATGACCTCCATCGTCATGTCGCCGGCAACCCGTTGGCCGCCAATCAACAGCTTGAAATCGTGCATCTCGGCCTCCTTGCCGGCTCCCGCGGGACCGCGGCGTTCAGTGCGTCGTGGGCAGGGCGTAGGCGACGAGGTAGTCGCCAGGCTGGGTCTTCAGTCCTGAGTGTCCCCCAGCGGCGATGACGACGTATTGGCGACCCGTCCGCCGCGACACGTAGGTCATCGGATTGGCCTGACCGCCGGCCGGCAGATCCGCCTTCCACAGTTCGCGCCCGGTCTCGATATCGTAGGCGCGAAGGTAGCCGTCGATCGAGGCCCCGATGAACGCGACGCCGCCACGGGTCACGGTCGCCCCGCCCATGCTGAACACGCCGGTGGGAAGGGCGAGGCCAAGGGGCGCACTCTTTCGGGTGTTGCCGAACGGCCGTTGCCAGAGGATCGATCGGGACTTCAGATCGACAGCCGTCACCGTGCCCCAGGCGGGTTCGTGGCAGGGAATGCCCAGGGGCGACAGGAATGGCACGGTCTTGACGGCGAAGGGGGTCCCGCCCTGGGCGTAGGGCCACTCCCCGTGCATAGCCGCCTTCCCCAGCGCCGCCCCGGCCGCCGGAGAAACCGGATCGCCGTAGGGCACGATCCCCAGCTTGTCCGCGGCGGCGCGCGGGATGAGGGTGGTGAGGAACGGCATGTAGCTGGCGTTCACGAACATGATCTGGCGTTCGGGATCGATGGCGACGCTACCCCAGTTCAGCACCCCGAAGACATCCGGATAGCCGATCGATCCGCCGACGCTCGGCGGCGTGAAGTGACCGTCGTAGCGGCGTTCCCGATACATGATCCGGCACGCCATCTGATCGATCATCGTCGCGCCCCACATCTTCGCCTCTGTGAGGCGCGGCGGCCCGAACGAGGGAAAGCCTGTCGGGTAGGGCTGGGTCGGGGACAGCCGATCGCCAGGCGCCGGCCGACCCGGCACGGGGCGCGCCTGGACCGGCGTGATCGGCTCTCCCGTGCGCCGGTCGAGAACGAAAATCTCCCCCCGCTTGGTGGGGGCGAACAAGGCCGGCGTGCGTCCTTGCGGGGTGTCGATATCGGCGAGCACCGGCTGGGCCGGGATGTCCATGTCCCAAAGATCGTGGTGCACCGTCTGGAAGCTCCACCGGACGTCGCCGGTGGTGGCGTCGAGCGCCACGATCGAGCTGCTGTAGCGGTCCTGCGCCGGGGTGCGCTGGCCGCCGTAATAGTCCGGCGTCGAATTGCCCGTCGGAAGGAACACGAGGTTCAGCGCGGGGTCGACGCTGATGACGCTCCAGACATTCGGCGTGCCGGGGGTGAAGCTCTCCCCGGGCGCCAGGCGCTTGCGGCTCTCAGGACGATCGCCTTCCCAGCCCCACAGCAGCGCGCCGGTGCGCACATCATAGCCGCGCACGACGCCGGACGCCTCGTCGGTCGATTGGTTGTCGTAGACAAAAGCCCCGATGACGGCGGTCGTGCCGACAATCGCCGCCGGCGAGGTCGGGAAGTGATAGCCCGGCTTGTTGGGGGCAATGCCCAGGCTGAGGTCCACGGCGCCGGCCGTCCCGAAGTCCGGGCAGGTTCGGCCGGTGGCGGGATCGAGGGCGTAAAGGTGATCGTCGACTGTGCCCCAGAGCAGCCGGGCGTCGCAGGGCCTTCCCGTGCCGGTCCCCGGATAATAGGCCACGCCGCGACACACCTTGGCAGGCGCGGCGCCGTGCTTGACCTTGGGATCGAAACGCCAGTTCGGCTTGCCGCTGTCCGCATCCACGCTGATCACCGCGGCCGCCGTGCAGAGAATGAGATTGTCGCCCACCTTCAGCGGCGTCGCCTCGAAGTTCGGGAAGTTGTCGCCGGTGCGAAAGGTCCAGGCCCGCTCAAGGCGCTGGACGTTTCTCGGATTGATCTGGTCCGCCGACGAAAACCGATCGCCGCCGGCGCTCTTGCCGAAAGCTTCCCAGATCGTGGCGTCATCGGCGACCCGTACGATATCCCCCTGCGGCGCGCGGGCCGGAAGCGGCGAGAAGCGATGGTAGGATCCCAGGATGGCGATCAGCGCCAGCCCCACGAGGAGCGGCCCCAGAAGCGGTCGCGCTCGCTCAAGCCTCGCGCCGAACACCGGCGGGCCGGCCAGCAGCCGGCCTACGACCGGCAGGCTGAACCACAGGCTTAGACCGAGCGGCAGGGCGAGACGGGGCACAAGGCCCCAGGTGTCGGCGCCCACCTCGATCAGGGCCCAGACGAGGGTGCCCACGCAGAACCCGGCGTAGATCCAGACCGCCGAGGCCCGCCGCCGCGCGATCTGCACCGCGGTCGCCAGGACCGCGAGGCCGGCGATGAGGTAGTAGGGCGATCCGCCCAGGCGCAACAGGTCCGCTCCGCCGACGACCAAGGTCGCTCCCAAGGCCCCGAAGACCGCGGCGCCGAGCCAGGTGACGACCTGGCCGAGCGCGCCACGGGTGCTCGCGGACTCGGCGGTCGGCAGCGCCTTCGAATCAACCATCGTACCCGGCCCCCTTGAGACCTGTGTTCCGGACAGATGACTCCAGCCCCGGGTCCGGTCGCGGGGGCGGACAATGAATGGCCTGGAAGGTCATCGCGGTCGCGACGCTGCGGTGGGCGTCAAGCGCCGCCTTGGGGAATCTACCAGACCAGCGGGAGGTACTCGACACCGAAGGGTTGCGCCGGTTGGGTCACGACCTCCTCGCCCGGCTTGACCCGGAACGGCGGCGCCCGATCGAGCCAGAGGTCGAGGGCGATCGCGACCTCGCGCCGCGCCAGATGCGACCCAATGCAACGATGCGGTCCGCTTCCGAAGGCCAGATGACGAAGGTTCTTGCGCTCGAAATCGATCTTGTGCGGCTCGGGGAATTCCCGGTCGTCGCGCCCGCTGAGCCCAGGGGACACCACGATCGTATCGCCCTGCCGCAGGGTGACGCCGTGGAACTCCACGTCACGGGTGACGAACCGGTGAGTGTTCACCGGGGCATGGGCCCTCAGGAACTCCTCGATGGCGTTCTTCCGGAGATCCGGACGCTCGCGGAGCAACTGTTGGTTGTCCGGGTTCATCGCCAAGTGCCGGAAGGCGAACCCCAGCGTCGCGGTGACGGTGTCCAGGCCGCCGATGAACAGCAGCACGCAGATGCCCATCGTCTCGTCGTCGGTGACCCGCCGGCCCCCGATCTCGGTGGTCATGGCGTAGCTGATGAGATCGTCCGTCGGTGCGCGCCGGCGCTCATCGATCATCCCGCGCAGATAGTCCCTGATGCTGTGAGCCGCGAGACTGCGCTCCTCCATGGTCTTCCCGTGCAGGATGCCGTCTTCCCAGGCGAGGAACCTGTCCGTCAGGTCGAGGGGGAGGCCCATCAGGCCCAGGAAGATGCTGGCGGGGAAGGGCTTGCCGAACGCCTGCATGAACTCGCATTCGCCCTTCGCGACGGCGGTCTCCACCAGCTTCTCCGCCGTCCCGCGCACCAGCGCGTCGATCGCGTTGATGCGGGCCGGAGCGAACAACGGGTTCATCATCAGGCGGTATTGAGCGTGGTCGGGCGGATCCTTTTCCAAGGGGATCATGTCGAACGTCTCGCCCATCAGGGCCGAGAATCCGGAGATTTTGCGCGTCGTGAACAGCGCCGTCTCCTGGAACACCTCGCGGGTGAGCTCGTCGCGCGTCACCACCCAGGCCGGCCCGCCGTAGCAGACGTTTGGAGACCAGAAGATATCCGGGCCGTCATGCAGGACGGAGATCGCCTTGAAGGGGTCGCGGTCACCGCCGGGCGCCTGACCGAAATCCCATTCTCGGACCAGATGCCGAGGCACATTCTCCGGAACGTCGAACTGGATTGCGCCGTCGTCGGCCATGTTTCGCTCCTGAGGACCCATGCACATTGCGTCCCGGCATGGTGTGCTAATACTAGATTCCATATATCGTCACTTGTAAAGTTGAAAGGCCGGCGGACAGGGCCAAAGCCGCCTTGGGATAGAGGCCTGCGCTCGAAGGCCCTCTACAGCGACTGTTGCGACTTTCGCGCGCGGACACGTCACGTGCTGAAGACGACCGGCAGGCCGAACATCCGTGATGGGTGGATTGTGTTGAAGAAGTCGGTCGGCGGCCGGGCCGATGCACAAGGCGCGATTTCGCCCATCGCCTCCTCAGGCGGTTGCGGGGCTCGGGAGCGGGATCAGCTTGGCCAGTTCCAGCTTTGCGCACACGTTATGGATTTCCATTTGCTTCATTAAGCTTGCGGAAATAACTTCTGCACCATAAGTCGTGCATTATCGCCGTTAGACTCCCGCTTCTGGTGCAATCATGAAAGCCTCCAAAGCTCAGTCCGCCCTACCGCTGACGGTCAAACGCGCCCTGGCGACGCTTGGGCGCGACATCTCCACGGCTCGCCGCCGCCGAAGTATGACCATCGCGACCCTCGCAGAGCGCGCCTTCATCGGGCGCAATACCGTCACCCGTGTGGAGCGAGGCGACGCGGGCGTGGCCCTCGGCATCTACGCCACGGTGCTGTTCGTGCTTGGCCTAGCCGACCGGCTGGCGAGCCTCGCCGATCCGACCACCGACCAAGTGGGCCTGACGCTGGCCGAGGAGCAACTGCCCAAGCGGGTCCGCGCCAAGGCGGAAGCCCGCTGAGATGGACCGTGAGATCGAAGTGCATATCGACTGGGACGGGGCGACGCGGCCGGTGGGCCGCCTTTGGGCCCGGGCCAAGGGCTCGCGCCAGACCTGCTCGTTCGCCTATGACGCCGCTTGGCTGGGCTTGGGCGGCGCCTTTCCGCTCGACCCCAACCTGCCGATGGTGCGCGGTGACGCCCATTGGGACGGGGGCCTCTTCAACGCCTTCAGCGACCCGGCCCCCGATCGCTGGGGCCGCAGCCTGATGGGCCGGCGCGAGCGCGCGCTGGCCAAGGCGGAGGGCCGCGCGCCCCACACCCTGATGGAGGCGGACTTCTTGATGCTGGTGGAGGACCAGACGCGCCTGGGCGCCCTGCGCTTCCGCGACCAGGGCGCAGAGGCCTTCCAGGCGGCCGGCGCCCTCCCCGTCCCGCCGCTGGTCGCTCTGCCTAAGCTGCTGGGGGCGGCCCGCCGCGTCATCGACGACAAGGAGACCGACGAGGACCTGCGCCTGCTGCTGGCGCCCGGCAGCTCCTTGGGCGGCGCGCGGCCGAAGGCCTCGGTGCTCGACAATGATGGCCAGCTCATGATGGCCAAGTTCCCCAGCCAGACCGACGACTGGCCGATCCCGGTCTGGGAGTCGGTGGCCATGACGCTCGCCGAACGGGCCGGCGTCGTCGTCCCACCCTTCCAACTGCGTCACGTCGCTAAGCGGCCGGTGTTTATGATGTCCCGCTTCGACCGGATGGCCGACGGCCGCCGCCGGCCGTTCTGTTCGGCGCTCACAACGCTGGGCGCCGCCGACGGCGAGACTCGCAGCTACCTGGAGCTTGTGGACGTGCTGCGCCAAGACGGCGCCGATGCCCCCGGCGACGCGGCCCAGCTCTGGCGGCGGATGGTGTTCAACGTCCTGATCTCCAACACGGACGACCATCTGCGCAACCATGGTTTCCTGCGCGAACCTGGCGGCTGGCGTCTCTCGCCGGCCTATGACCTCAATCCAATGCCGGTCGACGTGAAGCGAAGGATCCACGCGCTGGCCCTCAACGAGACCGACCAGGACGCGTCCCTGGACACTGTGCTGGGCATCGCCGCCTACTTCCGAGTTGATAAGGACGAGGCCGCCGCCATCGCCAAGGCGGTCGGCGACGTCGTCGCCACCTGGCACGACGTCGCCGGCCAACACGGCCTCAACGCCAACCAGATCGATCGCATGGCCAGCGCCTTCCAGCACGAGGACCTGGCGCGCGCCATCGCCTGAACCTCGCTCAGGCGCGCGACAAACGAGCGACGCGCAATAGATGAAACCGGGGCCCATTGCTGGCCATGCATGACGTGAGCGGCACGTTCAGTGCGTGCGACACCGCAGTGTGGCGCAGGATCGAAAAGGTCGCCGTGCGACCGCCGACTATAGGGTCAGGAGGGGAATCCTATCGGACCTGATCGGGCGAACGAAAGCGAACGAAAACGCGAACGCCGGTGCACAATTTTTGCACCAAACTAACGATAACTTGTTGATTTAATTAATAACTCTGTCCAGTCCATCATCGGCGCGATAGAAAGTAAATATCGTTGTATTTTCAATGATCTGCACTTGGGGTTCAAAAACCGGACATGCCTTTCCCGGCCTTGACGCCTAGACGAGCGCCTCTACCGGCATGGCGGGTTTCTCCGCCAGATCGCAGACGAAACGATTCTGCCGGTCGACCAGGATCACCGCGGGCCGAATAGGTTCAGCGGTCAATTCGAACCCCATGATGATGATCTCCTCGCCGGCCCCGATCAGGTGCGCTGCTGCGCCGTTGACGCAGATCGAACCTGAGCCCCGCTCGCCCTCGATCACATAGGTCTCGAGCCGGGCGCCCGACGTATTCGACACCACCAGCACCCGCTCGCCGGGCCACAGCCCGACCCGTTCGATCAGGGCCGCGTCGATGGTGATCGATCCTACATAGGCCAGGTTCGCCTCGGTTACGGTGGCGTTGTGAATCTTGGAGCGCATGACCCAGCGCATTGTCGCCCTCTCCCGTTGTTGCAAGGTGTGCAGCGCGGGACAAACATAGGGCGGCGCGCCAGACCTGCCAGTGTGAAAAGGCCCGGGCCCGGATTCGCGCGATGCGGTTGACAGTCGCAGGTTTCCGACATTTCAGTCTGACATATTGAAACCTAGAATGCGCAATCACGCTCGAAACACCGCCGCGCGCCGGCAAGGAGACCTTGTGGGTGCGCCAAGTGGTCGACCTATTGCACCTGGATCAGGGGCGGCGGATCCCATCGAGGGCGCCGGCGATGACCCCATGACCGCAAGATGGCGGGCGGTCCGCCACAGGCGCCGGCAAAACCATGTATAGCCGCATCCTTCTCGCCTACGACGGGAGTGTGGAGGGCCGCGCGGCGCTGCGCGAAGGCGCACTCATGGCGCTTCATTGCGAGGCCCAGGTGTTCCTGCTGTCGGTGATCGCGCCCTCTGCCGGCGTGGACATAGCCGAGAGCGCCCTACCCGGACCGGTTGGCTATCGGGAGGACTATCACCGCTCCGTGCTGGAGGATGGCCTCGTGCGCCTGAAGGGACTTGGCCTCACCGTCGTTGCGGAACTCGTTTCCGGCGAGCCCGCCAAGGAGATAGCCGCCTGCGCCCGACGGATCCGCGCAGATCTCGTCGTCGTGGGTTACCGCCACAGGAACCGGCTGGTTCGATGGTGGTCGGGCCCCAGCGGAGCCTACCTGAGCGACCTGCTGGACTGCAGCCTGCTGATCAGCCGCAACGCAATGGACGACGGCGACTTCCAGGCTGCGCTCGCCAGGGCGAGAGCAGCGCGGAGCGAGCTACAGACCTAAGGCATGCAAGGGCTGCAGCCTCGACCTCCACCCCCGCGCCTTCGGCCCCGACCGCTGCGCGGACCTTGATGGCGCAGGTTCCTGTGCTGATCGAGCAGCCGCCCGGCGGGACGGGTTTCGTGCTCTACGTCGACCGAAGCCTCGCCGCCCACCTGCGCGACGGGCTCGCCCGCGCGATCTCCCGAGACCTTGCATGATGATCCTGACGCTTTCCTGTCCCGACCGGCCCGGCATCGTCGCCCGGGTCTCCGGCTTCCTGTTCGAGCGCGGCGCCAACATCCTCGACGCCCAACAGTACGACGACGCGGAGACCGGCCGCTTCTTCATACGCGTGGTCTTCGATCCCGGCGGCCGCGGCCTGGAGGACTTGCGGGCGGAGTTCGCGGATCTCGCCCAGATCCATGCCATGGACTGGAACCTGCGCGATCCAAGGATCCGCCGCCGGGTGATGATCCTGGCCTCGCAGACCGACCATTGCCTGGCCGACCTGATCTGGCGCTGGCGCCAGGGCGAGCTGCCGATGGACCTCGCCTGCGTGGTCTCGAACCATCCGGCCTCGACCTTCCCACACACCGACCTGAAGGGCGTCGCCTTCCACCACCTGCCGGTGACGCCGGAGACGAAGGCCGACCAGGAGGCCGCGATCTGGCGGCTGGTCGGGGAAACCGGCGCCGACCTCGTGGTGCTCGCCCGCTACATGCAGGTGCTGTCCGATGACCTGGCGACCAAGCTCGCCGGCCGCTGCATCAACATCCACCACTCGTTCCTGCCGGGCTTCAAGGGCGCCAAGCCCTACCACCAGGCCCACGCCCGCGGCGTGAAGGTGATCGGCGCCACCGCCCACTTCGTCACCCCCGACCTGGACGAGGGTCCGATCATCGAGCAGGACGTGGAGCGGATCAGCCACCGCGACACCCCCGCCGCCCTCGTCCGCAAGGGCCGCGACATCGAGCGCCGCGTGCTGGCCCGCGCCGTCCGCTGGACGCTGGAAGACCGCGTCCTGCTGAACGGCCGCAAGACCGTGGTCTTCACGGACTGACGTCGCGCGACCTGGCGCGGTCGGCTAGGTCGGCGCGGCCTCGGCCAGCAACCCCTCGGCCTTGAGCTCGGCATAGAGCGCCGGGGGCAAGGCCGTCTCCAGCGTCGCCACCGCCGCCGCGACCTCCTGCGGCGAACCGACGCCCGGGACGATCGACGCCACGGCCGGATGATGCAGCGGGAACTGTAGAGCCGCGGCGATCAGCGGCGCGCCGTGGGCCTGGCACACGGCCTTAATGCGCCGCACCCGTTCGAGGATCGCGGGAGGCGCCGGACGGTAGTTGTAGGTGGCGCCTTCCACCGCGCCGGTCGCCAGGATGCCGGAATTGTACGGCGCGCCGATCACCACCCCGACGCCCCTGCGCTCGCAGAGCGGCAGGAAGCTTGCCAGGGCCTCCTGCTCCAGAAGCGTGTAGCGGCCGGCCAGCAGGCAGGCGTCGAAGTCGCCTTCCTCGATCAGTTGCTGGGCCGCCGGCCAGTGGCCGACGCCGACGCCGATGGCGCCCACCCGTCCCTCGGCCCGCAGCCGGATCATGGCCTCGTGGCCGCCGGCGTCGAAGAAGGTCCGGAAGTGCGCCTGGTAGGCCTCCTGCGAGCCGTGGTTTATCGGTGTGAGATCGTGCAGGTAGAGGACGTCGACGTGGTCGAGGCCCAGACGCTCAAGGCTCGCCTCGAACGAGGCCAGGATCGCCTCGCCGCGATAGTCGAACCGCGGCTTGAAGCGGGGCGTGTCCACATAGGCCGCCGCCGGTGACGGCTCGCCAGGCGCCAGGGGATCGAGCATCCGGCCGACCTTGGTGGAGATCGTGAAGCTGTCGCGCGGCTTGTCCTTCACGAAGTCGCCGATGCGGCGCTCGGAGAGGGTCAGGCCATAGAGCGGGGCGGTGTCGATATAGCGCACGCCGGCTTCCCAGGCGGCCTGCAGCGTCTCGCGCGCCTCGTCGTCGCTGCGGGCGCGGTAGAGGTTGCCGATGGCGGCGCCGCCGAAGCCCAGCAGGGTGACCTCCGGGCCTCGCGCCCCGATCCGACAACGGTCGGAGGCCTTCATGCGGCCTCGATCAGCGGAGCTATACCCCCGCATCCCGAAGACGCCGTGCTCGGCGCAGGCGGCCACGGCGTCATGCTGAGCGGCAGGTAGGGCATGGTCATGGCTCCATCCGCGGGCCCCGGTCATTGACGCGATCTGGCTCTATAAAATGACCGTGGTCCAGGTTGTCGGCTCGCCCGGCTACCCGGCGACAACCTGCAGCGCATACTGCGCGGCCCAGAACGCCCCCAGCCCCGCCACGGTGTAGGCCGGCGCCCGCGCCACCGCCCGCGGCCAGGCGACCCCCATCAGCCGGAAGCCGGCCATCAGGCCCAGCACGCCGCCCACGAACACCAACTGCCCGATCTCGACGCCGACGTTGAACAGCAGGAGCGCCAGCGGGATCTGCGCGTGCGGCAGGCCCGCGACCGAGAGGCCGCTGGCGAAACCCAGCCCATGCAGCAGCCCGAACGCGAAGGCCGCCGCCCAGGGATGGCGGATGGTCAGGCTGGTCCCGCCCCGTTTCATCCGCACCAGTTCCACACCCAGGAACAGGATCGAGAGCCCGATCAGCATGTCGATCAGCGGCTGCGAAAGGGTCAGGCCGCCCAGGGTCGCGATGGCCAGCGTGATGCTGTGCGCCACGGTGAAGGCGCTGATGGTCTTCAGCAGCGACCAGCGGTTGGGCGTGATCATCAGGAGGCCCAGCACGAACACCAGATGGTCCGGCCCGCTGAGGATGTGGCCGATGCCGAGGCGCAGGTACTGCTGGACGGTCACCCAAAGGCTGGTCTTCAGGTGCAGGTCGTAGGGCTGGCTGCGCTGGGCCGGCGTCAGCGCCTGCATCGAGATCGGCTCGCCAGCCGAGCGGAGCTGCAGAAGCACCGTGCCGAGGTTCTCCGGCATCACCAGTTCCAGCCGCTGGACGCCAGGCGGCAGCTCACCGATGAGCACGATGGGCGCCGACGTGCTCTGGCTGGCCGGCGTCTGCGCAGCGTCGGCGCGGATCTCGGCCACCGGCGGGAAGCGCCGGGGCGGCGTCGGCTGGCGCCGGCCGTCGGCATAGATCCCCAGCGCCTGGCCCAGGTAGTCGGACATCGCCGCCTCGCGCGCCTCGATCTCGGCGTCCGGCAGGGCCGCGAACTGCGCCCGGTTCTCCGGCGACAGGTGCATCTGGGGCAGGCCGACGATCAGCGCCGCGGTATGGCAGTTGAGCTCGAGACGGTAGTGGCCGTCCGCCTCGACGGTGATCGTCGCCAGCGAATAGGACAGGTTGTGCGCCGCCGCCGGCAGCGCGCTCAGCGCCAGGACCAGCAGCGCCAGCAGCCCACGCCAATATCCCGCCAGCCTCACCGCCCTACCCCTTCGGGTCGTACCAGATGGGCGAGGACCAGGCTCGCTCCTCCTGGATCGGCGCGGGCGCAGGCGGAACCGGGCGGCCGAGGCGCAGCGAATCGTAGGTGCTCCACCGGCAGCTCGGGTTCTCGAAGACCCGCAGGTAGTAGAAGGCCGGCTGCCTGGCGTCGAAGTCCGGGTCGCGCCAGACGGTCTTCAACTCGGCCGCGCCCTTGTCCGGCGTCACGCTGCAGTCCGTCAGGCTGGCGGTCGCGCCGTTGGACGGGCAGCGATGGGTCGCGGCATCGGGCTTCAGCCCGTCGGAGCAGACGACGTCGTAGATCGCCTCCTTCGACTGGCCGCCATCGATCCAGCCCTTGACCACCTGGATGCGCCGCAGCGGCACGCTCATAGGGTCCTGCGCGGCCCAGACCAGGAAGGCCGGCGCGGCGCTGGCGCCCCTGGGCGAGAGGTCGCCGCCCATCGGCACGCCGGTCTTGTAGGCGCGGGCGATGTAGTCCGGCCGGCTGGCCAGGGTCGCGTCGAAGTTCCAGCCGCCGAAGAAACGAACGCGGATGCGCGGGCCGCTGGTGCCGAAGGTCTCGCGCCGCTTCATGGCGCCGAAGAGCGCCTCGCGGGTGTTCTGCGGCGCCCAGATGCCGGCCAGGCCGCCCGGGTTACGGTAGAGCTGGTTGGCGAGCCGGTCCTTCGGGCTGCCGTCGCCGAGGCCGATGGAGCCCACATAGGCGCTCTCCTTCACCTGGCCGGGTGTCGAATTGTGGGTGTCGGTGCTGGCGACGAACCCGAGTTTTAAGGGGTTGAAGCCGAGCGTCTCCTTCAGCTTCAGGCCGGTCTTGAGCGCGTTTCTGACGAACGAACCCTCGGCATAGCAGCGGGTCTTGAGCTCGTCGGTGCAGTTGCGGAACGGGGTGGCGTTGAAGCCGCATTCCTCGTCCGTGGTCCCGAAGCCGACCCCGCATTCCGAGCCGCCCTTGATCTGGAAGATCTCGGTCAGCCGCTCGTACTTGGCGCGGCGCTTCCAGTCGTCGGTGGTGTAGGGCTGGTGGGCGGTGGTCTCCAGCGCGAAGGCCATGCCCCAGCTGTTGTTGGCGTTGTGCGGGATGGCGACCACGTCGCACGGCGCCGTGCAGGCGGTGTCCAGCCACTTCCAGAGGTCGGTGTTGCGCACGGCGTCCATCGCGCTCTCGGCGTGGTCGGGCACATGCTCGTTCCCGAAGATCACGTTGCGGTGCATGTGCCCGCCCATGTAGGTCGCCGAGTGCTCGTAGCCGACGAAGGTGGTGAAGACGCCGGGCCTGTACTCGCGGCGGGCCAGGTCCTGTACCCGGCGCCACACCCGCTTGGCCGCCTCGCGGCAGCCGTCGAGGCCGCCGGGGCATTCCTTCGGATCGCGCATGCCGTTCTCGCCGCCGGAGTTGAGGATCACCCCCAGCGAGATGTCGCCCTTCTTCAGCTCCTGGCAGCGCGGGGTCCTGGAGAACGGCCCGTCGCCCTCCACGCAGAGGTCGTAGGTCTGGTAGCTCTCGGAATGGTCGGTGAGCGCCACGAAGTCGAGCGGCCGGTCCAGCTTCACATGCTCGCCGCCAGCCACCTGCACCTCGCCCCCCTGCGCGAAGCGGTAGGCGTCCTCCATGGTCAGCATGTTGGAGCGCAGGAAGCTGTCGATCGAGACCTTGGTGTGGACGTGCAGGTCGCCGAAATAGGCGTTGTTCAGCGGATTGTTCGCCGGCCGCGCGTCGACGACAGCGGCGGCGGCGTCCTTGCCGGGCGGGGCCTTGGTCGACGCCGGTGCGCAGGCGAAAAGCCCCAGCGCCGCCAGCAGGACCAGACCGATACGCTTCATGGACGCCTGGCTCCCGGGATCATCTGCAGCTGGCGGCCATCCATGTGGATGCGCCGGCCGGTCTTCATGTCGAGCACATAGGGGACGCGGCGGCCACCCCCGGGGCTCCGCACGGGTGGCGGATTTCGCTCGTCATGGTCGGGCAAGCCAGCGTCGCCAAGGGCGCCTTCTATTTCTACTTCCCGCGCAAGGAGCACATGCTGGTCATCCTGCGCTACGACCGCCTGACGCTCGGCGACCAAGAGCTGCAGGCGCTGATGGCCTCGCTGGCGCCGGCGACCTGGACGGCCTGAACATTCACACGCCGCCATCCTGCCACTGGACGACTTCTCCGAACCACCTTTAGTTGCGCCCTGCACGAATTCTCGTTGCGGTCTTCGGGGGGGAGATCATGGGCTTCGGCCGGAACAAGGCGAACAAATTGTGGCTGCGCCGCCTCGGGATGGCGGGAACTGCGGCGACCGCGCTGGCCGGACTGGGCGACATCCGCCCCGCCCACGCACAATCCACCGAGAACCCCGCCGTCGCCGAGATCCTGGTGACCGCCCGCAAGCGTGAAGAGCGGCTGGTGGACGTGCCGCTGGCGGCCACGGTCATCACCGGCGACGACCTCCTGGCCCGCGGGACGGTGGCCGATCCGAACCAGCTGCTGGCCGGCACGCCGGGCCTCTTGTTCAACAACACCGGGGCCCCGACCACGTCGGAGATGTCGATCCGCGGCTCGGGCACCGGGCGCGCCACGGGCGCGGACTCCGGCGTCGGCCTCTATCGCAACGGCGTCTACATCGGCGGCGGCATCCAGTTCGGCAAGACCTTCATGCGCGCCGACCTCTTCGACCTGGAGCGCGCCGAGGTGCTGCGCGGCACGCAAGGGGCGCTCTATGGACGCAACGCCGTGGGCGGCGCGATCAACCTGATCTCCGCCAGGCCGGTGTTCAACGACAACGGCCGCATCGACCTCGACTACGGGACCACGCTGGAACGCAAGACGCTCCAGGTGGTGATCAACCACGCCTTCAACGACGAGATCGCGGTCCGCCTGGGCCTGGACCTCACCGACCAGGACAAGGGCTTCTTCCGCAACCTGGATTTCAACCGGTACCAGGACATCATCCACGGCGGCCTCGGCCGCATCCAGGTCCGCTACCGCCACGAGAAGTTCGACCTGAACCTGCTGGCGGAGACCCAGTCGCTGGACGTGCCGGGCGTGCCCTCGCAGCTGACCATCCTGCCCACCGCCCAGGCCAACCTCTTCCCGAAGGGCTTCTTCACCCCGCAGCGGAGCTTCTATTCGTCGATCCCGGGCAGAGCCTATCTCAACGTCCAGAACGTCATCGCCAACGGCGTCTACGACCTCGGCTGGGCGACGCTGTCGGGCACGTCGTCCTGGCGCAAGCGCGAGGGCCTTAGCGTCAGCGACAACGACCTTTTCTCCACCGCCTCGCTGGCCGCGGTCCGCGCGCTCGGCAATCCGGCCGCCACCAGCGACCCCAACATCAACGCCACCGTCGGCGACCGAACCGTCAGCTACTACAACGAAGCCCACCTGACCGGGGTGGTCGGCAAGCTGGTCTGGCTGGCCGGCTTCGACTACCTCGACCTGACCGACCACTTCCTCCAGGATCTATCGCGCACTCCGACGGCAGCCAATCGGTCGCCCGGCACCGCTTCCCGAACCCTGCAGAAATGGAAATCAGCAGCCGCCTATGGATCTGCTGGCTACGACTTCACCGACCAGTGGAATGTCACCGGCGAAGTGCGGTACACCGACGACAACAAGAAGTTCAACGTCGCCATCTATACCCTCGGCACGACCACCCTCTTGTCGGCGCCGCACCCGGTCGCCAAGTCCAACAAGGTCGATCACAACATCACCGTGCGGTTCAAGCCGTGGTCGCAGATGATGCTCTATGTGAAGGAAGGCACCGGCTATCGCGTGGCCGGCGTCAACGCCCAGAACGCGCCGGCGTCGCCCCCGGCGCTCAAGCCGGTGCCTCAGAGCTACGGAAACGAAGACTCCCGGACCTATGAGATCGGGCTGAAGACCACCCTGCCACAGGGCGTCTACATCGGCCTCGCCGGCTATCGCACCAAGGTCAGCAACGCGCTGGCCCAGGACAACAACGGCTGCTCGGTCACCAACGCCTGCGCCCAGCTGGTGACCAATTTCGTCACCAACAGCGGCACGGCCAGGGCCTGGGGCGTCGAGCTGGACAGCTCCTACCGCTTCAGCCTGATGGGCGGGGCGGGCCGGCTGGCGGCCAGCGGCTCCAAGCAGGGCGGCCACTTCAAGTCCGGCATCTACAAGGGGCTGAAGCTGCCGCAGACGCCGCGCTACATCGTCTCCGGCAGCGCCAGCTACGCCCGTCCGCTGACCGACAGCCTGCAGGGTTTCGTCAACGTCAACTATCGCGCCCAGCAGGGCGGCCTGCAGGACGTCTCCGTCCCGGCGTTCGAGATCTCCCCGCGAGAGACCACCGACCTGCGCCTGGGCGTGCGCAATGCGCACTGGGAGCTGGCCGGCTATATGAACAACGTCACCAACGACAACTATGTGCTGTTCCGCACGGCTACGACCTTGCGCAACAACGGCGACCTGCGGACCTCCGGCGTCCAGCTGCGCTACACTTGGTAGGCGTTAATCGCCGAGGCCGCGCTCCAGGTCGCGCCGCACCGTGCGGCCGGCCAGGAGGAAATGCAGCGCGCTCCAGAAGAACAGCGCGCAGGCCGCGATCATCGCGAACTGCACCCCCTGCGCCGAGGCCTGGTGGCAGGCGTCGTGCAAGGCTGTGAACGAACCCTTGGGCGCCACGCCGCCTGGACAGACGGCCGCGAACTCGCCCGCCCCGCTGAACACCCGCGCCGCGATCAGGTCCGCCGCAAAGCCGACCCCCACCGGGCCCAGGGCGACGCCCAGGGTGGCGGTGAACACCATGTAGAGCGAGATAGCCGTGGCCCGCATGCGCGGATGGCTCATGTTGTGGAGCACCGCCTGCGCCGGCGCGTGGAAGAGGTAGAGAAAGAGGCCCGGAAAGGCCAGGAGGACGGCGCTGGCGGCCCAGCTCTGCTGGATGAAGGCCAGCGCGTAGAGCGGTCCCGTGACCACCACCCCGGCGGCCGGAAGCCAGACGTACCAGCGGCGGTCCTTGCGCGCGATCCAGTCGGAGCTGAACCCGCCGACCAGCATGCCGATGGCCGTCGAGACGCCGCCGATGGTCCCCAGCACGATGCCGACCTGGGAGAGGCTGATGTCGAACCGCCGCACGAAATAGGAGCCATCGAACGCGCCGATGCCCTGGATCGCGAAGTTGGCGATGCCGGCGCCGAGCGCCAGGTGCAGGAAGGTGGCGTTGCCGAACAGGCGCCTGGCGGTGACCCAGAGGTCGGCCTTGGCCGCCTCGCCCGGCGGCTTGGGGTCCGACCAGCCGCGCGGCGGTTCCTTCACGGTCAGCTTGAAGAGCACGGCCAGTAGCAGGCCCGGCAGGCCTACGACCATCAGGGCGGCGCGCCAGCCCAGCGCATCGCCGGCGATCCCGCCGATCACCGCGCCCAAGAGGCCGCCGGTGGCGATGCCCAGCGACTGGAAGGAAATCGCCGTCGCGCGGTGCTTCGGCGGGAAATAGTCGGCGATCAGCGACTGCGACGGCGGCGCGGCGCCGGCCTCGCCCACGCCGACGCCCAGCCGGTAGAGCAGGAGCTGGGTGAAGTTGGCCGCCGTGCCGCAGAGCGCGGTCATGATCGACCAGACCACGATGGCCACCGAGATGATGTTCACCCGGCTGCGGCGCTCCGACAGGCTGGCGATCGGCACGCCGAGGATCACGTAGAGCATGGCGAAGGCCAGGCCGGTCATCAGGCCGATCTGCAGGTCGGAAAGGCCGAACTCCACCTTGATCGGCTGGGCCAGGATCTTGACGATGGACCGGTCGATATAGTTGCAGGCCATCATCACGAAGATGAGGAACACCACCCAGCCGCGATAGGCGCCGGAATAGTTCGGCCGGTCGGTCCCGCCGGGCAGCTCGGTCGCCGGAGCGACGGTCTCTTCGACGGTCATCGGGCGATCCTTAAGCCGCTGCCGCTATTTCTTACAGGCCGCGGCGGCGTTCGGGACAGGTATCCATTGCACGTGGCTGGCGTCGCCCTTGAAGCGGATTTCCCTACGGTCGCTGCCGTCCGGGTTGGCGACCTCGAGGTGCGCCGGCTCCTCGTCGCTCCAGACCGCCCAGACCACCTGGCAGCGCGGCCCGCCGTAGGACGAGATGCCCGCCTGGTGCTGGTTGTTCTTCGGCGAGAGCAGCGTCAGGCCCGTGCCGTCCAGGTTCTGGCGCATCAGGTCGGAGGTGTAGACGCCGCGTTTGGGCAGGAACCTGGTGTCGGTGGCGCGCTGGAACGAGATCGCCTTGCCGTCCGGCGAGAAGTCCGGGTCGAAGTCGCCCGCCGCCCAGGCCCCGTACTGGCCGGGCGCCAGCGGCCCGCCGTCGGTCACCAGGCGCGCGGCCGTGCCGTCGACCTTGTAGAGCGCGATGCGGTTCTTGCGCTTGTTGGCCGGATCGTCGTGGTCGCCGTTGGAATAGACCAGGGCCAGCCACTTGCCGTCCGGCGAGGCGTCGACGTCGGAGACCCAGCGCTCCTCGCCCGGAAGGCCCAGGAGCTTGTTGATGTTGCCGGTGACCGTCTTCGGCGGTGCCTTGCCGTCGATGTTCCAGCTCTGCACGTCGCTGGAGTGGCCGTGGCGGATGGTGAAGTAGACGGTCCTGGAATCCGGCGACCAGGCGACGCCGCCATAGCCGCCGTCGACGCCCTCGAGCACGCGCCGCTCGGTGAGGGTCTTCAGGTCGATCAGCCACAGCTCCTTGAAGTCGCGGTAGTCGATCTTGTGGTCGCCGGTGGTGTCGCCGCGGCTGTAGCGGTTGGTGAAGATCCAGTGGTGGTCGGGCGACATGGCGAAGTGGTTGTGGGAGAAGCCCGCGGTGGTGATCTGGGTCAGGCTCGTACCGTCCGCCCTGGCCACGAAGAGCTCGCGGGCCGGGAAGCCCCAGGGGTCCTTCTGGCCGGCCATGCCCGAGGCGAACAGCACCTCGGCGCCCGCCGGGATCGGATTGACCTTGGCCGAGGGCGCCGCCGCGGCCCCCGCGGCCAACGCCAGGGCTATCGCGCCCGCAACCGCCAACCGCGCACCCCAGCCGTTAACCATGTTGGCGCCCTTCCGGATTACATCTCGAGTCTCCTCGGATTCGCACGGCCTGACGCACAGATGAAACCCTATTCGGCAAGGCTGGCCCTTCTTATCGGCGCCACGCGCCGCCGTCCGCAAGGCGTGTGCTGATGGCCGCCGACCTGACCGCCGGGCGCGAGGCGCTGCTGGAGGGCCGGCCCGAGGCGGCCGCGCCGATCTTCGCCGCGGGCGTCGAGAACGATCCGCGCGACTACGAGGCGCGCTACTGGCTCGCCAGCGCCCTGACCCTGCTGGGCGATCCCGACGGGGCCGAGCAGGCACTGACCGACGCGCGCACCCTTCACGCCCTGGCCGCCGCCCGGGAGCTGGGGGCGGACCTGCAACAGCTCAGGGCCGATCCCACCTATGCCAACAAGATCGCGCTCCAGCTCTACGGCCAGGGCCTGGTCGCCGTGGCGTCGGTGATCTGGGGCATGGCCATCACGGCCGGCGCCGTCGACGCCCAGACCCTGGGCAGCTACGCCCTTTCCCTGCAGCACCAGGGCCGCGTCGAGGAGGCCAGCAGCGTCTATCGGGCCACGGCCGAGAACTTCCCGATCGCCGCGATCCATCAGTACTCGGTCTATGCCCAGCTGTTCTGCGAGGACGGCGAGCGGCGCCACGCCATGGAAGCGCGGACCTGGGCCGATCTCTACGCCAAGGCGCCGGCGCCGGCGCCCCACGCCAACAAGCGACTCAATGGACGGCGGCTGCGCGTGGGCTACGTCGCGCCCAACTTCGCCGGCAGCCAGCTTCGGCAGTTCATCGCGCCCATACTGGAGAGCCACGACCCCGCCGCGGTGGAGGTGGTGCTCTATCCGACGGACGCCGCGAGCGAGACGGGATGGCCCGCCTGGATCGAGGTGCATCCGATCGGCCAGCTGAGCGACGCCGACGCCGCGGCGCTGATCCGCCGCGACCGCATCGACGTGCTCAACGACTGCTGGGGCCATACCGGCGGCTCGCGCCTGGGGGTGTTTGCGTACAAGCCCGCGCCCGTACAGGCCGCCTGGATCAACTTCTTCCAGACCACCGGCCTGCCGCAGATGGACTATGTCTTCCACGCCGCGTCCGACGACCCGCCCGACACGGTGGGGCTGTTCAGCGAGCAGATCTGGCCGCTCGGGCCGGTGTTCACCCCGTTCCGGCCTGCGGCGGGGCGCCTTCCCCCGGCGCCGACCCCCGCCCGGGCGACGGACCTGGTCACCTTCGGCTCTTTCAACCATCCGGCGAAGCTGAGCCCGGAGGCCCTTTCGACCTGGGGCGACCTGCTGCGCAACAAGCCGGACTCGCGCCTGTTCCTCAAGTACCGCTACTTCGTCGATCCCGTGCTGCAGCGCGCGACCCAGAGCCGGTTCGCGGCCCGAGGCGTCGCGCCCGAGCGGCTGGTGTTCGCGGGCCACAGCACCGGCGAGGACTACTTCAAGGCCTTCCAGGACGTGGACCTGATGCTGGACAGCTGGCCCGCGCCCGGATCGACCACGACACTGGAGGCGCTCTCCAACGGCGTGCCTGTGCTGGCCATGGTGGGCGAAGCGCCCAACACCGGCGGCTTCTACGCCCGCACGATATTGCAGGCCGTGGGGCTCGGAGACCTCGCCACCACCAGCCCGGAAGCCTTCGTCGGCCGCGCGCTGGAGCTGACCGCCGACGTGGACGCGCTGGATCGCCTGCGCGCACGGGTCCGCCCAAGCTTCGACGGCAGCGCCATCTGCGACGAGGCCGGCTTCACGCCCGGCCTGGAGGACGCCTACCGCCAGATGTTCGAGCGCTGGCGCAGCCAGGTCCCGGCCAGGCCCGGCGTCCTGACAGAGGTGAGGTCGACATGATCCCCAGCTCCCCCGCCCTGGACAGCCGCCATCGCACCCACCTGCGCCTGGTGAACGCCGACGCCAGGGATGCCGCCTACATCTGCGCGCTGCGGGGTGACGAGACGCTGAACGCGCACCTGAACCCGTCCTCGGCCGACGTCGCCGCCCAGCTCAGCTGGCTGCAGGGCTACAAGGCCCGGGAGGCGGCGGGCGAGGAATACTACTTCGTCATCGTCAGCGACGGCGAGGACCGCGGGCTCGTGCGGATGTACGACTTCTGCGAGATCGAGGGCCGCCGCTCGTTCTGCTGGGGGAGCTGGATCATCCCGCCGCCGCGACTGCCGGGCCTGGTGACCTATTCGGCTCTGCTGGTCTACGAGGTCGGATTTGACACGCTGGGCTTCGAGCAGTCCCACTTCGATGTCCGCCAGGGGAATACCGGCGTGATCGGCTTCCACGAACGGGCGGGCGCCCGCCGGGTCTCCGAGGATGCGCAGGACGTCTTCTTCTGGTTCCTGCCGCAGGACCACGAAGGTCTGAAGGCCGCCAGCGCCGCGCAGATCGCCGCGCATCGCCCGCCGATCGCGCCCTGACCGTCAGGTCTGCGCGGAGGCTGCGACCAAGGCCGTGAGCGCCTCGCCAAGCTCGGTCATGGCGCCGCTCCAGTCGTCGGGCCCCGACGCGGCGATGACCCGCGCCCTGGGGAACCAGGGAAAGGTTTCCGCGCCCAGCATCGCCCAATGGTGCGGCGTCGACAGGAACCAGGTCTCCGCGCCGCAGGCCGCCGCCAGGCCAGTGGCGACGTCGGGCGGGCCGACCACCACGTCCAGCGCCTGGGCCAGGGACGCGAGGTCGTCCAGGTGTTCACGGCTGAGCTCCGTCGGCGGCGGATAGATCTGCAGCCCGAAGGTCTCGTCCACCCAGGCGAGCTCACCCACGACCTCTTCCTGCTGGAGCGATATCAGATGCAGGCCCGGCACGGAAAGCGCCGCGGCCAGGGCGCCCAGGGGCGGCGCCTCCCAGGTCCGCGCGTCGGCGCGGCTGCGCCAGAGCACCCCGACCTTGGGACCGGGGCCGAGGGCCGCGAGCCGACCCTGCCAATAGCGCACGCGGCGCAGATCGGTCTTCAGATAGGGCCCGGTGTCGGTGAAATCCGCCGGCTGCCCGCGACGGGCGGACATCATCGCTCGCAGGGGCGCCCAGGCCCCGATCAGCTCGCCGCCATGCACATGGGGACTGTCGAGCCCGGCCGCCTGCAGCCGCTTGCCGCCCTCGTCGCGGCTGAGCAGGGGCGCCACCGCCACCGACGGGAAGGACCGTCGGGCCAGAGTCTCCCAGGACGGGTCGATGGCCAGCACGAGCCGGGGGCCGCCGGCGATGATGTCGGGCAGCGCCTGGGCCAGCACCAGCTCGTCGAAGACGCTATCCTCGCCGATCAGCAGCAGCCCGCCGCCCGGCGGCGCGCCGGGTGTCCAGCGCGGCGCGGCGACCCTGACCTCGACCAGGGCGGCCGCGCCGAGTCCGACGCCGCTGGCGAAGGCGGCCCAGCCTTCCGCCAGCCGCCCTGCCGCCAGCAGCCGGCGGGCATGGGCGTCGGTCATGGCCGGGAGGATGGCCGGCGACGCCGCGGCCAGCGCCTCTTCGCTGACGGCCAGCGCCCGCTCGACATCGCCCGCGCCCAGCAACAGGGCGTCGGCCAGCCCAGCCTGCGCGAGCGCCGAGCCCGGGTCCAATCGCAGCGACTCCTCGAAGAAGACCACGGCCTGAGCGTGCCGACCCTGGACACAGAGCAGTTGAGCCAGGGTGAGCCACAGCAACGGCTCGCCCGGAGCGGCTTCCAGCGCGGTCTTCAGGGTTTCGTGGGCGCGATCGAAGGCCATCAGCCGGGTCTGGGCCAGCGCCAGGTCGGCGACGATCTCCGCCGTCGCCGGCGCCAACTCCAGGTGCGCCGTCAGCAGGCCCTCGGCCTTGGCGTAATCGCCGAGCCGCAAGGCCACGCGCGCCATGCCGCCGCTGAGCGCGCCGACCGGGACCTTGGTCTCCAGCGCCCGGTCGTAGGCAGTGGAGGCCGCGGCGAAATCGCCTTGCGCTTCCAGGGCGCGGGCGAAGACATGCCAGGTGCGGCCCTGGTTCAGCCCGAGGTTCTTCGCGCGCCGCGCGGTCTGCACCGCCTCGTCGACCCGTCCGGCCTCCAGCTGCTGCTCGGCCTGGTCGGTCAGCATCAGCACCTGGCGCAACGCATCGCCCTGGGCGTCGACGCCTAGGGTTGAGTTGGCAGGGCTCGGCGGCACGGCTTTTCTTTCGATCGAGCGGGAATCGCAGACACTTGCCGCTGGATGATCCGCCGAAGCCGTGGCGAAGTCATCACCTCGCCCCCGGATATGGAGCCCATGGCCTCTCCCCTGTTCCAGCCGTTCGTCACCGAGGGCGTCTATGCGCGCTGGGCCGGCGTGCCGCGGCAGGTCCTTTACGAAGCCGAACGGGTTGAGGGTCCCACGCCCGTGACGTTTCCGCAGGCCGAGCCGGATTTCTACGACCCGAGCCCGCTGCGGTATGACTTCCCCGCGGTGACGCTGACGACCCTGCGCGACGTGGCGGTGCGCGGGCGTTCCAACCTGCTCACCGCGCCCGACGCCATCCTGCGGCACGGGCTCATCAATCCACCCGGCGAGGTGATCCCGGAGGAGTTCTACGCGCGCATCGCGCTCGGGGACAACTGGAACGCCGGCGCCTGGGTCTCGACCGACCCTTTCAATGTGGACTACCTGCCGGAGGCGGCGGTGTTCGTCGACGGCGTCGCCTTCAACTACGCCCACTGGCTGACCGAGGTGCTGCCGCGTATCGCCGCCTTTGCCCGCGATCCGGGGCGCACGGCGATCCCGCTCATCGTCGACAGCGACCTGCACGCCAACATCATGCGCTCGATCGCCCTGGTGGCCGGCCCGGACGTGACGATCTATCAACTCGCGCCGGACCGGCTGGTCCGCGTCGGCGTGCTGCACAACGTCTCGCCCACCGGCTACGTCCCCTTCAAGCTGCGGCAGGACACTGACCAGCCCATCTGCCACGGCCTCTTCAGCGGCCAGGCGCTCGGCGAGATGGTCGGCAGGCTCCGCCGGGCGAGCGTGGGCGCGGACACAGGCGCCGCCCGGCCGAAGCTGCTCATCCGCCGCAACTCGTCGCTGCGCCACATCGTCAACGAGGACGAGATCGAACAGGCGCTGGTGGCCCGGGGCTTCGTGGTCATCGAGCCCGAACGCCTCAGCCTGGAGGAACAGGTGGCGCTCTATTCGAGCGCGAAGATGGTGCTGGGCGCGACGGGGGCCGCCATGGCCAACCTGGCCTTCTGCCAGCCGGATTGCCCGACCGTCGTGCTGATGCCGAAGTTCCGCGAGACGGCCTACTGGTATTGGCGCCGCATCGCCGCCGCGGCGGGCGCGGGCGCGGTCATCCACGTCAGCGGCGAGCAACTCACCCCCACCGAGGATCCCTACCACCCGCTGGCCGTGCACCAGGATTTCCGCGTGGAGCTGAAGGACGTGCTCGACGCCGTGGCGGCGGCCGAGGCGCTCAGCGGCTGAAGAAGTCGCGGATCTGGGCGATGACGAAGTCGATCTCGCCGTCGCTGTGGGTCGGGTCGAGCGGCAGGCTGAGCAGCGACGCCCCCAGCGCCTCGGCCACCGGGAACTGACCCGCACGCCAGCGGCCGGCGTAGCAGGGCTGCATATGCACCGGCGTCGGGTAGTGGATATTGGTCCCGACCCCGCGATCCGCCAGGAAGGCCTTCAGCTCGTCGCGAACGCCGGGCGCCCGCACTGCGAACACGTGCCAGACCGGCTCGGCCCAGGCGCGCACCGCCGGCAGCTCGATCCCGCGCACGTCCTTCAGGCCGGCGAAGTAGCGCATGGCGAGCTCGGCGCGCCGGGCGTTCCAGGTGTCCAGGTGGTCCAGCTTCGCCGCCAGCACCGCGGCCTGGATCGGGTCCAGCCGCGAGTTCCGGCCCACCACCTCGTGGACGTATTTCTCCACCGAGCCATAGTTGGCGATCATCCGGACCTGTTCGGCCAGGTCGGTGAAGGGCGTCGCCAGCGCGCCGCCGTCCCCCAGGGCGCCGAGGTTCTTGGTCGGATAGAAGCTGAACGCCGCGGCGTCGCCCAGGCCACCGCAGCGGCGGCCCTTGTAGCGGGCGCCATGCGCCTGGCAGGCGTCTTCCAGGATCTTGATGTCGCGCCCGTCGATGGCGTCGAAGAGGCCGTCCATGTCGACGGGGTGGCCATAGAGATGCACCGGCATGATCACCCGCGTGCGCTCGTTGATCAGCGATTCCAGGCGGGTCATGTCCATCAGCCCGGTGTCGCGCTCGACGTCCACCAGCACGACCTCGGCGCCGACCTCATCCACCGCCAGCGCGCTGGCCACGAAGGTATGGGCCGGCACGATCACCTCGTCGCCGGGGCCGACGCCCCAGGCCCTGAGCGCCAGCACCAGGGCGTCGAGCCCGTTGCCCAGCCCCACCATGTGATCGGTCTCGCAGTAGGCCGCGAAGCTCGCTTCGAAGGCGGAGACTTCCTCGCCGCCGATCAGATGGCCGGACCGTACCACCCGGCGCATGGCCAGTTCCATCTGGGCCCCGAACGCCTTCGAGGTGCGGCCAAGGTCGAGGTAGGGCACCGAGCTCACCGGCTCGTCGCCTTCCTCCCAGCGGACGAAGTCGTCGTAGTTTCGGATGTAGTCGCCCTCGTCGTACTCCTCCGACGCCAGCACGATGACCACGGAGTCTTCCGAGAAATGGCTGAGGTCGCGCCAGCAGCCGGCGCCGACCACGGCGGCCTGCGACGACGTGCCCAGGCGCACGGTCTCGCGGCGCCCGCCCTTGACCACCGTCAGCGAGGCGCTGCCGCGCAGGCACAGGAAGGCCTGGCGCAGGGCCTTGTGCCCATGTCCGCCGCGGCTTTCGCCGGTCGGCACTTCCTTGATGTAGTAGGCCCGGTGCACCGGGAAACCGATGTGCTTGGAGACCTCGGCCACGCCCAGCACGCCGTTGGGCATCGGGATGGTCTGCAGCGGGATGAGCCTGACCAGGCGCGGCGCGCGGTCGGCCTCTCGGGGCGTCGGCGGGGGGAGCTGCTCGAGCGGGGTCGGCGCGGCTGCTTTCTTGGCTGTCGATGCCATCGCGGTCTCCGGGTCCGGCCAATGCCTCGCCCACCGTCCGATTAAGGCCGCGCCGACTTCAGATAGGGTTAACGCCGCCCCTCCTGGCCTCCGTCAGGTCTCCAGGCTCATCAGGCTGGCGTTGCCACCGGCCGAGGTGGTGTCGATGGAGACCGTCCGCTCGTTGACGAAGCGGAAGAGGTAGTGCGGCCCGCCGGCCTTGGGTCCCGTGCCGGAAAGCCCCTCGCCGCCGAACGGCTGCACGCCCACCACGGCGCCGATCATCGAGCGGTTGACGTAGAGGTTGCCGGCCCTGGCGCTGGCCTGCACGCGCTCGGCGGCATCGCCCAGCCGCGAGTGCAGCCCCATGGTCAGGCCGAAGCCCGAGCTGTTGATCCGCTCGACCACCTTGTCCAGTTCGCCGGCCTTCCAGGTGACCACGTGCAGGACGGGGCCGAACACTTCCGCCTTCAGGTCCTCGATGGCGTCGAGGCGGATGACAGTGGGGGCCACAAAATGTCCGTGCTCAGTCCCCGGCGGCAGATCGCAGGCGGCCATCACGCGGTCGCGGTGCTTCTCGATGTGGGCCAGCAGGCGCTTTTGGGCCGCAGCGTCGATCACCGGGCCGACATCGGTGGCGGGATCGGCCGGGTCGCCGATGCGCAGCTGCGCCATCGCGCCCTCCAGCATCTTCAGCGTCGCCTCGGCGACCTCTTCCTGGATGACCAGCAGGCGCAGCGCCGAGCAGCGCTGGCCGGCGCTGCGGAAGGCCGAGGTGACCACGTCGGCCACCACCTGTTCGGCGAGCGCCGTGGAGTCGACGATCATGGCGTTCAGGCCACCGGTCTCGGCGATCAGCGGGATCAGCGGGCGGGCGTCGTCCTCCAGCAGGGTGCGGGCGATGCGCCGCGCCGTCGCCGTCGAGCCGGTGAAGGCGACGCCGGCCACGCGGGGGTCGGCGACCAGCGCCTGGCCGACCTCGGGGCCGCCGGGTGCCAACTGCAGGACATCCCTCGGCACGCCCGCCTCATGCAGCAGCGCGATGGCGCGGCGGGCGATCAACGGGGTCTGCGGCGCCGGCTTGGCGACCACGGCGTTGCCGGCCACCAGGGCGGCGGTCACCTGGCCCATGAAGATCGCCAGCGGGAAGTTCCACGGGCTGATGCAGAGGAAGACGCCGCGGCCCACGAGGCGCAGCTCGTTGTGCTCGCCGGTCGGCCCGGGCAGCACCTCGGGCTTCAGGTTCCGGCGCGCCTGCAGCGCATAGTAGCGGCAGAAGTCGATGGCCTCGCGCACCTCGCCGATGGCGTCGGGCAGCGTCTTGCCGGCCTCGCGCACCGCCAGGCCGGTAAACGAGACGCGGTCACGCTCCAGGAGGTCGGCAGCGCGCTCCAGCACCCCCGCCCGCGCCTCGGCGGACATCGCCGCCCAGGTCGGTTGTGCAGCCCGCGCCGCGCCCACGGCCTTGGCGCAGAAGGCGGCGTCGGCCTCGACGATCTGGCCGACCACACGCGACGTGTTGGCGGGATCCTGGACGGCGTGCGCGCCCTTGGCCGCCCTGGCCTCGGCTTCGCGCAGCCAGGTCAGCTTCATCAGCTCCACGATCTCGGCGACGGTCTGCGGGTCGGAAATGTCGAGGCCGCGCGAGTTGGCGCGGTCGGGGGCATAGAGCGCGCCCGGCGCCGGGATGCGCGGGTTGGCCGAATAGCCGGCCTCGGCCACCAGGCTGGCCGGATCGGTCAGCAGTTCGTCGTCGCTGATCGCGGCGTCGGCGAGCTGGTTCACGAAGCTGGAGTTGGCCCCGTTCTCCAGCAGCCGCCGGACGAGGTAGGCCAGCAAGTCCCGGTAACCGCCGACCGGCGCGTAGATGCGGGCGTTGACGCCCGCCTCGGCCATCAGCCGCTCATAGAGGCCGACGCCCATGCCGTGCAGGCGCTGGAATTCGAAATCCCGCCGCGGGCCCGCCCACTGCAGGACGGTGGCCACGGTCAGCGCATTGTGGGTCGCAAAGGCCGGATAGAGGTTCTTCGCCTCCAACATCTGGCGCGCGCAGGCCAGGTAGCTGATGTCGGTGGCGGCCTTGCGGGTGAAGACCGGATAGTCGGCAAGGCCGTTCTCCTGGGCGCGCTTGATCTCGGTGTCCCAGTAGGCGCCCTTCACCAGCCGCACCGACAGGCGACGGCCGCCGCCTGCGCCCAGCGCATCGGCCCACGCCACCACCGCCGGCGCCCGGCGCTGATAGGCCTGCACGGCCATGCCAAGGCCGTCCCAGCCGCGCAGCGACGGGTCGGCGGCGACCGCGGCGATGATGTCCAGCGACATCTCCAGCCGGTCGGCTTCCTCCGCGTCGACGGTCAGGCCGATGCCGGCGGCCTTGGCGGCCCGGGCCAACTCCAGCACCAGACCGGTCAGTTCCGGCACGGCGCGGCCGGCCTGCAGCGGCTCGTAGCGCGGGTGCAGGGCCGAGAGCTTCACCGAGACGGTGTTGCGGGCGAAGACGTCGCCGTCCTGCGCCGCTGCGCCCACCGCGGCGATGGCGTCCAGGTAGGCGCGCCGGTACTCGGCGGCGTCGGCGGCGGTGCGCGCGCCCTCCCCCAGCATGTCGAAGGAATAGCGGAAGAGCGCGCCGTCGGCCTTGCGCGAGCGGCGCAGGCCCTCGGCGATGTCGCGGCCCAGGACGAACTGCTCGCCCATGATCTGCATGGCGCTGGCGACGCCGGCGCGGACGGCCGGCTCACCCATCCGCTGGACCAGGCGCTTCAGCGGGCCCGGCTCCGGCTCGGCGACCAAGGCGCGGGTCAGCATCAGGCCGATGGTGGCGCTGTTGACCCGCATCGACGGCGACGCCCCGGCGTGGGCGCGCCAGTCGCCCTCGCCCACCTTGTCCTGGATCAGCCGGTCGGCGGTGAAGGCGTCGGGCACCCGCAGATAGGCCTCCGCCAGGCCCAGCAACGCGATGCCCTCGTCGGTGTTGAGGCCGTATTCCTGCAGGAAGCGGTCGATCCAGCCCACGTGCCTGGAGCCGCGCAGCTCGGCGATCAGGCGCTCGGCGCGGGCGCGGATCGGCGCGATCTCGGCGGCGGCAGGACGGGCCTGTGGCGTCAGGGTCCGCAACAGCTCCGGCTCGGCGCGGCGGTAGAGCGGGCGCAGCGCCTTGCGGGCAGCGTCGAGAGCAAGCGCGGTCATGGCGATCTCCTGAGCCGCTCAGTTTGCCAGAAATGTCCCCGAATGTGCTCTGTCATTCCGGACGATATTCCGTATAATCCTTCAATTCTATGCATTTATGGAGATGATATCTGGTGATTGACGCCTTTGACCGGAATATTCTTCGGATACTTCAGAGCGACGGTCGGATCACCAACCGCGAACTGGCCGAGCGCTGCCGCCTGTCGCCCGCCGCCACCCACGAGCGGTTCAAGCGCCTGCAGGAGCGCGGCTACATCAAGGGCTTCGCGGCCCTGCTCGATCCCGAGAAACTGGAGCGCGCCCTGCTGATCTTCGTCGAGGTGGTGCTGGACCGCACCACCGGCGACGTCTTCGAGGCCTTCGCGGAGGCCGTGCGCAAGACGCCGGAGATCATGGAGTGCCACATGGTGGCCGGCGGTTTCGACTACCTGATCCGCGCCAGAGTGCAGGACATGGCCGCCTACCGCGCCTTCCTTGGCGAGACCCTGGTGACCATGCCCGGCGTCCGCGAGACCCGCACCTATGCCGTGCTGGAGGAGGTCAAGACCACCACCCAGCTGCCGATCTGATCAGGCGAATCCCCAATGCGGATCAGTATTTCACTGCGACCTTGAGGCCCCATCGCTTGCCGACCTGCGGACTCACGGCGACCGGATCCCAGGCGCGCGCCGACGCCTGCGCGCCCGGCGTCCAGGTCAGGCGGTAGCGCACCAGATAGCCGTCGTGGTCGGAAAGCCGGGCGCCCGAGGCGTTGGCGCCGAACACCGTCTCGACCCGGACCGGCCGCACGTCCATGGCGCCGGCGCCGTCGAAGGCCTGCAGGTCCTGCGACCGCAGCCCGGGCCGCGCCCCGCCGCCGGCCGCCTGGCCTTCGCAGGCGCTGGCCGGGGCGTTGCAGAATTCGCTGACCACCCGATAGGGCCGGGCCTGGGTCGCGTAGTCGTAGCGTTCGGCCGAGCCCTTGACGTTGAAATCGCCCCCGACCAGCAGCGGCGCGCCGGCCGTCCGGTGGTCGGTGATGAAGCTCAGGAGCTCCTCGACCTGCAGGTTATGGGCCTGCAGCGACCGGGCCAGCGGCGTGCGGGAGGCGCGCTTGGAGTTCAGATGGGTGTTGACGACGTCGATCTCGCCGGGGACGTCGGGCAGCGCGATCCGCGCCAGCATCACGCCCTTGTTGGCCAGGCAGTCGAGGCCGGCGCAGTAGCGATAGGGCGCGTCGGCGACGCTCAGGATCGGCGCGTCGCTCAGCACGTGCAGGCCGCCGCCGGCGAACTTTCCCCAGCCCTCGCCGGCGCGCCGGTAGCGAACGGGCTTGTAGTCGCGGCCGTCGGCGGGGGGCGTGTCCGTGGCCCGTTCGCTGCGGTCTGGACCCCGCGCCCAATAGCGGTAGCCGCTGGTCTTCACGAGGTCGGCGACCTCGCCGCGGAAGCCTTCCTGGATCAGCACGATGTCGGGCTGGCGGCCCTGGGCGCGCAGGGCGGCGAGTTCGCGGCCAATCTCCTTCAGCGCGTGCGACCGGCCCTGGGCGAGCGGCCAGGGCAGGCCCCGGATGTTGTAGGTGAGGACGCTGACCTCGGCGCTGGCGGTGGTCTCGGCCGACGGCGGCGCTGAGACCGACGGCACGGTCACGACCGGCGTGGCCGTCGCTGTAGCGACCAGAGCGATGGCTTCGAGCAACATCCGCACCTCCGCGTGAGTTACGCCCTGGCCGACGAGCCAATGACTCTATGACGCCGCCCACGGAGGCCGACCTCACTCAAGTGTCGCCGGTCGGTATTCGTTGCCGGCTGCGCAGCTGTTTGCGGTGTATCGGTGACGCGCGAATGACGCTTGCGCAGCGCTTTGTTGTCGTCCCGACCGATGCGGGCGACGGCCTCTAGCTCGCGGCGCGCAGCTCCTGATCCTGGGTCGATTCGGCGTCCAGGGCGGCTTCGATGGCCGCGAACAGGCGGGTGATCTCGATGGGTTTGGGGACCACGCCGTCCATGCCGGCGGCGTGGTAGGCGGCGACCTGGTGGACCATGGCGTTGGCGGTGACCGCCAGGATCGGGGTCCGCGGCCGGCCGGTCTCAATCTCGCGGCGGCGGATCTCACGGGTCGCCTGGACGCCATCCATCGTCGGCATCTGGATGTCCATCAGGATGATGTCCCAGGTGTCGCGCTCCCAGGCCGCGACCGCCTGCGCGCCGTCGACGACCATGGCCGGGTTGACCCCGGCCTGGCCGAGCAGGGTCTTGAGCACCAGCTGGTTGACGTCGTTGTCCTCGGCGGCCAGCACGCGGATCTCGCCGGACTCCGCCGGAGCGGACTGGACGATCTCCAGTTCCACGGGCGCCGCGATGGGCTTGGCGTCGGCGATGCGCTCCAAAGGCAGCCTGACGGTGAAGGTCGAGCCTTCGCCCGGCGCGCTGATGGCCGCGATCCTGCCGCTCATCAGCAAGACCAGTTCCTGGCAGATGGTCAGGCCGAGGCCCGCCCCGCAATAGCGGCGGGTGTTGGAGGAGTCCGCCTGGAAGAAGCTGTCGAACAGTCGTTCCAGGTTCTCCGGGGCGATGCCGATGCCGGTGTCGTCCACCCGCAGGATGATCGTGTCCTGGTCGCGGCAGACGGTGAAGGCGACGGCGCCCGCGTCGGTGAACTTCACGGCGTTCGAGAAGAGATTGTAGAGCACCTGGCGCACGCGGGCGGAGTCGCCGCGGTATTGGCCCTTGGCGCTGTCCTCGATGGTGAAGTTGAAGGCCAGGCCCTTCTTCTCCGCCTGCGGGGTGAAGATGGCGATGACGCCGCGGACAAGGTGCTCCAGGTCGAATTCGGTGAGCTCCAGCTCCAGTTCGCCGGCCTCGATCTTGGAGAGGTCGAGGAGGTCGTTCAGCACCGCCGCGAGGCTCTCGCCCGAGCGGCGGATCACCCTGAGCTGGCCGCGCTGCTCGTCATTGAGCGCGCCGGCGGCGGCCATGGCCTGGGCCATGCCCAGCATGCCGTTCAGGGGCGTGCGCAGTTCGTGGCCCATGGTGGCGAGGAAGTTGGACTTGGCGAGGCTGGCTTCGCGCGCCATCCGCTCGCCTTCACGGGCGTCGGCGGTGGCCTTGAGCAGCGCCGTCCAGGTGTCGGCGAGCTGGGCGCGCGCGGCCCAGAACAGCACCCCGAACAGGATCACCACGGCAGCCGGCGTCAGCGCGCTTGTCAGGTCGCCGCCTTCGACGGCCTTCTTCATCAGGGTCAAGGCGATCAGCGACAGCACCGTCAGGTGCGGCGTGATGCCGATCAGGAAGATCACGCGCGAGCGATAGTAGCGCATCAGCACATTGACCATGGAGACGGCGAGCAGGGCGAAGGCCAGCAGCCGCTCGGCGGAATCCCCCTGCAAGATCAGGGCAAGAGCGGCAAACGCCCAGAAGCTGCTGGAGACCAGGCGGCAACCCGCGGCGGCCCAGCGCGCACCGCGCTTCTGCGGACCCGCCTCGACGCCGCGGCGCAGCAGCCGCTCCTCGATCAGGGAAAAACCCAGGACGCCCGCGGACCAGGGTCCCGCCCAGAGCCAGGAGGTCGCATGGGCCATGGCGAGGCCAACAAGCACCACGCCCACCAGCTGGACGATATGACCGCGGCTCACACCCGGTGAATTATTATCCAAGTTCCCGCTTTTCCCGCGGGTTGAACGCACGACGCTCGTCATGGACGTGTCCCCTCAACCCCAAGTATCCCCCCGATTAGTCGCCAATTGGTTTACGGTTACAGTGATGCAACCCACCGCAATCGGCCTCCGGGCTTCCTCTCAATCGCCCGGCCCGCCGGGGGAGGATCTGGAATTTAGGATGTTGGTGCGGCCATCGGAGTCAGGGCCTTGACCATGGCCTTCTGGGCCTCGTGGTCAGCCGGCGGCAGCGGGATCAGGCCGCGTTGCTGCAGGTAGCCACCCTTGCCGGTGGCGGCGTCGGAGGTGAAGGCTTCGAGGAACTCCTTCAGGCCCGGCGTCACCCCGATATTGGCCTTTTTCACGTAGATGTAGAGCGAGCGCGACAGCGGATAGGCGCCGGACGAGATGGTCTCGAAGGTCGGGGCCACGCCGTCGACCGTGGCGGCCTTCACCTTGTCCATGTTGTTCTCGAGGAACGAGTAGCCGAAGACGCCGACCGCGCCCGGGGTCTTCTCCAGGGTCTGGACGATGGCGTTGTCGTTCTCGCCCGCATCGACCCAGGCGCCGTCCGACCGGATCTTGTGGGTCTTGGCCTTGAAGTCGTCCTCGTTGGTCTTTTTCAGAGCGGCCAGCGCCGGGATCTTGCCGCCGCCTGCCTCCATGGCGAGCTCGGAGAAGGCGTCGCGGGTGCCGGAGGTCGGCGGCGGGCCGTAGACCAGGATCTGTTCGGCCGGTAGGTCCTTGGCCACGTCGGCCCAGGTCTTGGCGGCGTTGGGGCCGAAGCCGGCGCCGGCCGGGACCTCGGCGGCGAGCGCGCGGTAGATCTGTTCACGGGTCACCTTGAAGACCGGCGCGGTCTTGGCGTCGGCGATGACGATGCCGTCATAGCCGATCTTGATCTCGACGATGTCTGTGACGCCGGCGGCCTGGCACTTGTCCCATTCGGACTTCTTCATCGGGCGCGAGGCGTCGGCGATGTCGGGGTAGCCCGAGCCGGCGCCCTGGCAGAACAGCTTGAAGCCGCCGCCGGTGCCCAGGCTCTCGACCTTTGCGGCCTGGCCGCCGGTGGTCTTGGACACGGTCTCGGCGACGCGCGTCGCGAACGGGAACACGGTGGAGGAGCCGGCGGCCCAGACCTGGGCTCGCGAGCCACCGCCGCCGCTCACCTTGGCTGCGCCGGCGGCGCTGTCGGTCTTCTGCCCGCAGGCGGAAAGGGTGAGCGCCGAGGCGGCGACAAGGAGGAGGATTCGCATGCTGGTCTCCGGAGCGTCTGGTCTGTGAGGGCGGTAGCACCGGTTCTAGACGGTTCTGCGACACCGCGTGAACCGGGGCCCCGCATCGCGAGTTCCTTTTTGGCCAACAGCCCAGGGAGATCAACCTCATGCCCGCCAAATCCGGAGCCCAGCAGAAAGCCGCCGGCGCGGCGCTCTCCGCCAAGCGCGGCGACACGCCGAAGTCCAAGCTCAGGGGCGCCTCCAAACAGATGGCTTCGTCCATGAGCGAGAAGGAGCTCGAGAAGATGGCCTCCAGCAAGCGCAAGGGAAAACCCGAGCACGCCAGGAGCTAGGCCGCGTCCGCCTCCCCCATTGCGCGGCGCCGGGCTTGATGGCCAAGCTGGCCGCCGAGTCCGGTTGAAAACGGGCGAGTTTGAGAGGCGTGAATGTCCAGGATCACCCGCCGCGCACTCGCGGCCGCGCCGCTGGCGCTCGCCGCGAGCCAGGCCCTGGCCGCCGCGCCGAAGCCGTCGGCGCCGCCGTCGCCCTGGCCTGACGCCACCGAGATGGCCGCGCGCATCCGCGGCGGTGAAATGACCGCGCTGCAGGCCGTCGAGCAGGCGGTGGCGCGCGCCGAGGCCCTGCAGGGCCAGCTCAACTTCATCGTCAATTCCGACTTCGACCGGGCGCTGGCCAAAGCGAAGGCCGGCGGGGCGACGGGTCCGTTCGCGGGTGTGCCGTTCCTGATCAAGGACCTCGAGGACTACGCAGGCCTGCCCACCCGCAACGGCTCGCAGTCGGGCCGCTTTGCTCGGGCCGCCGCCCGCCAGCCGGACTATATCTCCGCCTTCGACCGCGCCGGCTTGATCACCATCGGCAAGTCGGCGACGCCGGAGTTCGGGTTCCTGCCGACCACCGAGCCGGTCGCCACGGGGCTGACCCGGAACCCCTGGGATCCGACGCGGTCATCCGGCGGCTCGTCGGGGGGTTCGGCAGTGGCGGTGGCGGCCGGCGTCGTGCCGGTCGCCCACGCCAACGACGGCGGCGGCTCGATCCGCATCCCGGCCTCCAACTGCGGCCTCTTCGGCCTGAAGCCCTCGCGCGGCCGGATGATCGGGACCCGCAAGGAGACCCGCATCAGCGACATCGGCGTCGGGCACGTCGTCTCGCGCAGCGTCCGCGACAGCGCGGCCCTGTTCGCGGCGACCGAGGACTCCGGTCCGGGCGCCCAGTTGCCGCCGGTAGGGATGGTGGCCGCGCCCGGCAGGCGGCGCCTGCGGATCGGGGTTCTGCTGGAGAACGGGATGGGCCACCGCCCGCAACCGGAGGTCGCCGCCGCCAATGCCTCCGCCGTCAAGCTGCTGGCGAGCCTCGGGCACCGCCTCGAGTACACCCACCTGCCGTTCGACGGCGGCCAGTTCATCCAGGACTTCCTGCTGCTCTGGGCCGGCGGCGCGATGGACCTCGCCGACGCGCTCACCCGGGCCATGGGCCGGGCGCCCGACACCAGCCTGCTGGAGCCGTTCAGCCTCGGCATGGTGGAGATGGCGCGAAAGGCCGGCCCGGCGGCGCTGGCCGCCTCGATCCAGCGGCTGACGACCAACGCCCTGGAGTACGACACCTGGTTCCCGGCCCATCAGTTCGACGTGGTGCTGTCGCCGGTGCTCTCCTCGCCCGCGCCGAAGCTGGGCGAGGTCGGGCCGCTGGTGGATTTCGACACGCTCACGACCCGACTGATCGAATATGTCGGCTACACCCCGATCCACAACATCGCCGGCGCCCCGGCCATGAGCGTCCCGCTTGCCTGGACCGACGCCGGTCTGCCGGTGGGCAGCATGTTCTGCGCCCGGCGCGGCAATGAGCGGGTGCTTTTCGAGCTCGCCTACCAACTCGAAGCCGCCCGGCCCTGGGCCCACCGCATCCCGCCGATCCACGCCTAAGTCCTTACCTCCCCCGCGCAGCGGCGGGAGGGTGAAGGGGGGCGCGCCGCAAGCTCTGCGCGTTGAAGTTGGGGCGTTTCGCCCTACGCCGCGCCGAGGCCCTGCAGCTGCGCCGCGATCTGGCGGACGCGTTCGGGGCCGCCCAGCAGTTGGCGGTTCTGACCGATGCGCTTGAACCAGTAGTGCAGGCCCAGGAGGTCGGTCATGCCGATGCCGCCGTGCACCTCGGTCGCGGTCCTGGCGACGAAGCGGCCGACCTCGGAGAGGTGCGCCTTGGCGTGGGCGGCCATCAGCGGCGCCTCATCCAGCCCCTGGTCGAAGGCGTAGGCGGCGTACCAGACCAGCGCCCGGGCCGGCTCCAGCTCCGCGGCCATCTCGGCGCAGAGGTGCTTCACCGCCTGGAACGAGCCGATCACCCGGCCGAACTGCGTGCGCTCCTTGGCGTAGGCCACGGCCTTGTCGAGCATGGCCTGCGACGCCCCCAGAGTCTCGGCGGCCAGGACGATCCAGGCCGCGTCGCGCAGCCGCTCCAGCGCCTGGTTCGAGGCGAGCGGCGCGGCGAGCGCGCCGCGGAAACTGATCTCGGTGAGCCGGCGCGTGGCGTCGATGCTGTTCATCGGCATCTGCGACGGCTCGCCAGCCGAGAGGTGCAGATGTCCCTGGCGGTCGGCGACGATCAGCAGGCCCGCGCCATGGGCGTCGATCGCGAACAGCGCCTTGCCGTCCAGCCGCAGGTCCTTGGCGTCGATGCCCGCGCCGTCGCGTGCGCCCGCCACGGCTTCCGAGATCGCGACCCCCGCCGTGACCTTGCCCGCCGCCAGTTTCGGCAACCACATGGCCTGCTGCTCCGGCGTCCCGGCCAGCTTCAGCGCCAGGGGGGCCAGCACGGCCGAGCCCAGGAACGGGGCCGGCGCCACGGCCGCGCCCAGCGCCTCGGCCGCCAGCGCCGCCTCGACCATGCCGAGGCCCAGGCCGCCATGCGCCTCGGCGATCATCAGGCCCGGCAGGCCAAGCTCGGTCAGGCCGCTCCAGAGGTCGGGGGCGGTCACCTGCTCCTGGTCGGCGAACTTGCGCACCCGCTCCAGCGGCGAGAGCGCCTCAAGGGCCTTGGCGACGCTGGCCTGCAGCAGCTTCTGGTCTTCGGAGAGCGCGAACTGCATGGCCGCCTCAGGCCTTCGCCGGGCTGGGTTCGCGCGGCAGGCCCAGGCCGCGCTCGGAGATGATGTTCTTCTGGATCTGCGCCGTGCCGCCGCCGATGATCAGGCCCAGGTCGAACATGTAGCTGCGCTGCCAGCCGCCCTTGGCCCGCAGGTGCGGCCCGTCGTGGTAGAGGATGCCCAGCTCGCCAAGGGCGTCGATCGCCAGCGCCGCCAGCTGGTGGTTCAGCTCGCAGCCCTGCAGCTTGACGACCAGGCCCGCGATCCCCGCGCCCTCACCGTTCGCCGCTGCGGTGAGCAGCCGCAAGCCATTGAACTTCATCGCCAATACACCCGCCTGCAGCTGCATCAGCCGGTCGCGGAAGATGGGATTGTCGACCACCCGCTGGCCGTCGACCATCTCGGTCTTCATCACCTCGATCAGCGACGCCAGCCGCGCCTCCGTCGCGTTCGGGTCGCCCAGCATGCCACGCTCGTGCTTCAGCGTCGTATTGGCCACGAACCAGCCCCGCCCGCGCCCGCCGACCACCTGGTCCCTGGGCACCCGCACGTCGGTGAAGAACACCTCGTTGAACTCCGCCTCACCGGTCATGGTCTTCAGCGGCCTGACCTCGATCCCCGAGGTGTCCATGGGGATCAGCACATAGGAGATGCCCTCGTGCTTGGCCGCGTCCGGCTCGGTGCGGATCAGGGCGAACATCATCTGGGCCTGGGCCGCGGTGCTCGTCCAAATTTTTGAGCCGCTGATGATGAAGTCGTCACCGTCCTCGACCGCCTTGGTCTGGACGTTGGCCAGATCCGAGCCCGCGCCCGGTTCGGAGTAGCCCTGGCACCAGACGATCTCGCCGCGCAGGGTCGGGCCGATCCAGCGCTTCTTCTGCGCCTCCGAACCCACTTCCAGCAGGGTCGGGACCAGCATGGAGACGCCCTGATTGGCGATGCCGCGCGGCGCGCCGGCGGCGATGAACGCCTCGGCGATGATCCGGCCCTTCAGGAGGTCCGGTTCCGCGCCATAGCCGCCGTAGGCCTTGGGGATGGTGCGGGCCGCATAGCCGTTGTCGATCAGGAGCTTCTGCCAGGCCTTCACGTCCCGCGCCGCGCCCCCCGCGTAGTCGCCGCTATGGGCGTCCAGGAAACCGCGGACCTCCGCGCGGAAGGCGGCCATCTCGGGGGTTTCGGTAAGGTCCATGGTATAGCTCCGTACCCGTATGGTGACCGGGTTTACAGGCCAAGCGCAACGGCGCCTTCGCGTCAGCGTGCAACGTAAGCGGCAAAGCTCCGTTTTAGGCGCACCGGACCGGAGACCTCGCATGACCCGCAAAGCCCTCTTCGCCGCCAGCGGCCTGGCTGCGTTGTCGCTCGCCGCCTGCATGGCGCCGGGCTCGCCGGACCCCTTCGTGGGCTTCGGCCCGAACCCACCGCTGGCCTCGCCCCAGAAGAGCCTGCTGCCGACGGTCGGCGTGCCGGACGTGGTGGGTTGGCCGGCCGGCGCCGCGCCCAAGGCCCCGCCCGGCTTCGTGGTCACCCGGTTCGCCGAGGGCCTTGACCATCCCCGCTGGCTCTACGTCCTGCCGAACGGCGACGTGCTGGTCTCCGAGAGCGCGTCGGAGCCCTCCCCGGCCGACAAGTCGAACCAGGGGATCAAGGGCTTCTTCCAGAAGATGCTGATGAAGAAGGTGGGCTCGGCCAAGCCAAGCCCGAACAGGATCTACCTGCTCCGCGACATCGACGGCGACGGCGTGGCCGAGACCAAGACCCTGTTCGCCCAGGGGCTCACCCGGCCCTTCGGCATGACGCTGGTGGGCGATACCCTCTACGTCGCCAACGATAATGGCGTGGTCAGCTACCCCTACGCCGACGGCCAGACCTCGGAACAGGGCGCGGGGACCAAGGTGTTCGACCTGCCCGGCCCGCCGATCAACCACCACTGGACCAAGAACGTGGTGGCCAGCCCCGACGGCTCGAAGCTCTATGCGACCGTCGGCTCCAACTCGAACGTCGGCGACAACGGCATGGAGAACGAGACCGGCCGCGCGGCGATCTGGGAATACGACATCGCCACCGCCAAGCCGCGGATCTTCGCCTCGGGCATCCGCAACCCCAACGGCATCGGCTTCGAGCCGACCACCGGGGCGATGTGGACCGTGTCCAATGAGCGCGACGAGATCGGCAACGACATGCCGCCGGACTTCCTGACCAGCGTGAAGGACGGCGGCTTCTACGGCTGGCCCTACAGCTACTTCGGCCAGCACGTGGACGACCGCGCCAAGCCGCCCCGGCCCGACATGGTCGCCAAGGCCATCGCGCCGGACTACGGCCTCGGGCCCCACACCGCCTCGCTGGGCCTGACTTTCTACACCGCCGACGCCTTCCCGGCGCAGTACAAGGGCGGCGCCTTCATTGGCCAGCACGGCTCGTGGAACCGCAAGCCGCTGAACGGCTATCGCGTGGTCTTCGTGCCCTTCGCCGGCGGGCGACCGCAAATGCCGCCGCAGCTCTTCCTCGGCGGCTTCCTCAACGCCCAGGACAAGATCCAGGGCCGGCCGGTCGGCGTCGTGGTGGACAAGCGCGGCGGCCTGCTGGTGGCCGACGACGTGGGCAATATCGTCTGGCGGGTGGCGCCGGCGGTCGGACCGCCGGGGCGCTGAACCGCGTCAGCCCATGTTGAAAATGCACAGCTTATTGCCGTCGAGGTCGCGGAAATAAGCGCCGTAGAAGGTCGGCATGCGCTGGCCGGGAGGGCCGTCGCAGGTGGCGCCGGCCGCCAGTGCGGCGGCGTAGGCGGCGTCGACCTGTTCCTTGGTGGCCGCTGGCAGGCCGAACATGGCGCCGTTGCCCGCCGTCGCCGGCTTCTCGTCATAGGGCTTGGAGACGGCGATCATGCCGGGCGTCTCCTTGCTGCCGTAGAACTGCATGCGCTCGCCGTTGGCGAAGGTGCGCCGGCCGCCCAGCGGCGCCAGCACGGCGTCGTAGAATTTCGACGCCCGTTCCAGGTCGTTGGTGCCGATCGTGGCGTAAGCGATCATGAGGTTTCCCCTTTTCTGTTGGACGGACACCCTACCGGATGACCCGCAGGGAACCGCAAGCCTCCACGTGGACGCCGAGGCCGAGCTGGCGTCAGACTGGCGCGACGACCGATGCAGGGGATGGCGCTGCGCTACGAATAGCGGACGTCAGACCCGGCCGGTGACCGGGACGAGAGCCCCCGTCACCGCGCTGGCCTCTTCCCCGGCCAGGAACAGCATGACGGCCGCGAGTTCCTGCGGCGTCACCCAGCTCGCGAAGTCGGCCTTGGGCATGTCGGCCCGGTTGGTCGGCGTGTCGATGATCGAGGGCAGGACGGCGTTGACAGTGACGCCGTCGCCCTTCAGCTCCTCAGCTAGGCTCTGCGTCAGGCTGTGGACGCCGGCCTTGGACGCCGCATAAGGACCCATGCCCATCGAGGCCTTCAACGCGGCGTTGGCGCCGACGTTGACGATCCGGCCCGACTTGCTCTCGCGCAAATAGGGCGTAGCTGCGCGACTGGCGTTGGCGGCGGTCTGGACATTCATGAGAAACAGCCGATGCCAGCCCTCGGCGAGGCTGGTCTCCAGCGTCTCCCAGCGGAACCCGCCGGCGATGTTGAAGAGCGCGTCCAGCCCACCGAAACGATCGGCCACGGCGTCGATCGTCGCGCCGGCGGCGACCGCGTCGGTCAGGTCGACGCCGGCCAGCACCAGCACGTCGGGGCCTGACGGCAGGCCGGGCGGCGGGGCCTTGGCGAAGTCGATCAGCGCCAAGCGCGCGCCCCGCTCGGCCGCCGCCTTCGCCACGGCCGAACCCAGGGCGCCGAACGCGCCGGTGATCGCAAGGACGCGGCCGGCCATGTATCGCGCCTAAAGCCGCTCGACGATAGTGACGTTGGCCATGCCGCCGCCTTCGCACATGGTCTGCAGGCCGTACTTCTTGCCGCGCGCCTTGAGCGCATGGACGAGCGTGGTCATCAGCTTGGTCCCCGACGCGCCCAGCGGATGGCCCAGCGCGATGGCGCCGCCGTTGACGTTCACCCGGTCTGGATCGGCTTTCAGGTGTTGGATGAAGGCCACCGGCACCGAGGCGAAGGCCTCGTTGACCTCATAGAGGTCGATGTCGTCCACCGACATGCCGACCCGCTTCAGGGCGCGCTCGGTGGCCGGGATCGGGGCTTCCAGCATGATGACGGGATCGTGCCCCAGCAGCGACAGGTGGTGGATGCGGGCCATCGGCGTCAGGTTGTGCTCCTTCAGCGCCTTTTCCGAGACGATCATTACGCCCGAGGCGCCGTCGCAGATCTGGCTGGAGGTCGCCGCGGTGAGGCGGCCGCCTTCCTGCAGCAGCTTCACCGCCCGCATGCCGTCCAGGCTGACGTCGAAGCGGATGCCTTCGTCGCTGTCGTGGCGGACGACGTTGTCCTCCTTGTCGAGGCCGTCGAGCGCCAGGATCTCGTCCTTGAAAGCCCCGCCCTGGGTGGCGGCGATAGCGCGCTGGTGGCTGTGGTAGCCGAACTCATCCAGTTGCTCCTTGGTCAGGCCGTACTTGGCCGCGACCATTTCGGCGCCCATGAACTGGCTGAACTGGATGTTGGGGTAGCGCGCCTCCATCCCCGGGCTCTTGGGGAGGCCGAAGCCGGCCTTGGCCGCCAAGGTGACCGACAGGCCCATGGGCACGCGGGTCATGCTCTCGACGCCGGACGCGATGACGATGTCCTGGGTGCCGCTCATCACGCCCTGCACGGCGAAGTGCAGCGCCTGCTGCGACGAACCGCACTGGCGGTCGACCGAGGTCCCCGGCACGCTTTCCGGCAGCTTCGACGCCAGCACCGCGTTGCGCGCGATGTTGGTGGACTGCTCGCCCACCTGCATGACGCAGCCCATGACCACGTCCTCGATGGCGGCCGGATCGACGCCCGTGCGGTCCACCAGGTCGTTCAGCACCGAAGCGCCCAGGTCGACGGGGTGCCAGCCCCGCATCCGTCCGCCCTTGCGGCCGCCGGCGGTGCGGGTGGCGGCGACGATATAAGCTTCAGCCATCGGGCCTGCTCCTTAGATCTCAATGCGCCTCGGCGCGTCGCGGCTCATCTAAGGGGGCGCCGCAGGGTAAGACAATGGCGGCGCCTTGCCTTTCCCGTTTACGGGGAAGGCAGGATTCAGTCGGCGAAAGTGTCCTGCAGGATGCGCTCGAGCCATTCTGCGTCCAGTTGATCGAACGCGGCAGGTCTGTCCGAGTCCACGTCGAACACCGCGATCAGGTGACCCTCCACGTC
>Ga0307517_10000676_pt1 | contig 58565 bp, 59 predicted proteins | sample 23_EM_MG_FD_194515 | JGI IMG/M metagenome (GOLD analysis project Ga0307517, IMG submission 194515) | Populus trichocarpa ectomycorrhiza microbial communities from riparian zone in the Pacific Northwest, United States - 23_EM | ecosystem: Host-associated > Plants > Roots > Unclassified | place... | reverse complement strand
AGTGCCCTATCTCGGCAGTTGAATTGTGGCTGTGCGTAACACATTTTCATCTTTCTCACCAAAAATCTATAACTTCAAATGATTATACCTCATCTCACAGCTACCTGAGAAACTCAAAAAAACCTCTCCATTGTTGAGAGAGAGAATGAGAACAATGTAGAGGTTTTTTTGAGTCTTCAGGGTGACTTGTTCTGATGGTATTATCGTTTGAAAATGTCTAATTTCTTGGTGTAGGTCTTGATCCGCACGAACCATACCCCTTCCAAGGTATATGCACAGGCCTCTGCTACCCCTACTTGTCCCAATACTTCACCCCTACCCCTAGTACACCCCTTGGATCCCTATTTAGAGGGAGGTGTCCTACTGAGTAACTTTGTACGAATCGGACCGGCACACGGCACGCGAACTTTGGCTTAAGTTTTTTTCTGCGCGCGGGTCCAGTTTAGTACCCTTGCCGATTGCGGATAAGCTTTTTTCTAGGGTGACACATTGGCGGAACCCAAGCCCAATGTCCTGAGTTGGAAAGGCTCACCTGCGCACACACCCACAAAATGGAAAAATGCTTCTGTCCTACGATAGCTTGAACTGCCGCTAAGGGGTTATAACTGGAGCCAGACCATCGTGGCCGAAATATTCCTCGGGTGGAGGTGTCTGGTCAGTGAGGTTTGATACAGAGCAATATCTGCCTCAGAGCTCCCTACAAGCTTGGCAAGAAGCTATGAAACAGTTATTCGGGGTTATCTAGCCAAATATATCCTCGTCCATCACGGCTAATTAGGTGGTAACAATTGTCACCAACTCTTGCGTAAATGGTACCACATGTGTTACTAGGGACGGGTCTTAAAGCTGCTCCCTTCCGGTAGATGGAAATTTTTCGCCAAGGTGTGGTTTAAAGGTGGGGGGAAAATGCTTTATCGGGTGCTATGGAACATTGCATGTTTAGAATATGTCTTATGGATGCGGAGGCCCCGGGCCAACCATGTTTGCTAGGGGCGGGATTTTGATAAAGGCGGTGGGTTTCCTCCCATCTTCGAAATTCGCATAGGAGTGCCTACGAAAAAAGAGCAGAAGAAGGGAAGGACATTGTGTCCGCTACTACTGCCAACTAGACTACCCTTCGGAGAATCCGGCGGGACTCTCCCCATCAACACAATGACCATCATTGGAGCCAGACAGTGGGCGGATGGGCCTTTCCCGCTCATAAAAACACCAGTATTCGACGGCGATGTAAGTACCACTATTCAACTATCTCGCTTTCCCATTGCACATCCCCTAAGACTAAACAAACCCCCAGCCGGACGACCCCTTCAACAAAGCCGCCACTGAGATGGCCCTCGTCCACAACATTATCATTCGCGGCATGAACTCAATCTACCTCCAAGCGCCACACGTCCCGGCAGAAGACGTCCAATCATTCATCGGATACTGCAAAGCCTGGTCCGAACTCCTACATTCACACCACGAAAGCGAGGAAGCCATCCTCTTTCCCCTCATTGAGAAAGCCGCCGGAGTACCCGGCCTAATGCAGACGAGCGTCTCCCAGCACCAACAATGCGGCGACGGCCTCGCCGAATTCGACAAGTACCTGGGCACGGCCACGCGCGCGACCTTCGCAGGACAGAAGCTCAACGAGATACTCGACACCTTTTCGGGCGCGCTCACGCAGCACCTGGCGGACGAGATCCCGACCCTGGTGGCGCTGCGCGAGTACGGCATTGAGAAGGTTCCCATCACCAAGCTCATTGATGCTGAGGCCCAGCATCAGATTGAGACCGTTAATAAGACTACCGGACTTGCGTTCTTCATGACTGCGCTGGACGTCACGTACGAAGGGGGGATTCACAAAAGTTTTCCCCCGGCGCCAGCGCCTGTGTTGTGGTTTCTTAGGAATGTTTGCACACTTCCGTGTAGGTCTTATTGGAAATTCGCGCCGTGCACAACGGGTGGGCGGCCCAGGGAATTGTATCTGGGTGATCGGGTGCAATAGGCTGGACGTACAATCGTATAATGGGGGTTCTCTTTTTTTTCCCTTTCTTGCGGGCGTTAGGTTGTTGCGGGACTTCTCTTACCCCTTTCCATGTTGATGAATTTGGCTCCGGTGTCGATTGGAGAATTGGTTTAGTTTGGACTCGCGGGGTGAGTTGGATTTCAGGAATGCAAGGAAGTTTGTGCTTGTAGCTGTTCACCGGCCAGAGCAGCCTAGATTTTATCCTGTGATCCGCGAAACCTAGGCTTCTCTGACAAATCGACGCCTCGCAGGCTATCACAGCCCCCCTTGGCGGCAAGTGGATTGTTATACTTCCCAACCTCACTTAATACTGTATTATAAGATGATCATACCCAGCAACAAGAAATCGACCAAAGTAACTCATACATAACTAGACTGAAATAGCGATACTTAATGAAGACCTTTAAACATTATAATATAGAGGTCTAGATACAGCCCGCGATAAGCAAAACTATACACTACCGATATCGTACTTCTTAGATTTGAAAACATACTCGAAAACCATAAGCCAACCAATAAATTTCATCCCTAAGCAGGAGGCTCACCCTACAAATATTAAGTTCAACAGGGAATTTTTGCTGCGCGGGTGATTGTGGTGCGCTTCGTTTATCTCTGCCCACTTCCTACCGAACTCCTAGAAGGCGACCTAGTTGCTGCCGTGCTTCTTTCCTGCTATAGTGTTTATTCTCACGATATAGTTGAATACTCTTGCATCTCCGCTCGGTTCTTCTCCAAGGGGCTCTCGAGCGGGGTCTGTGGGAGATGCGTACCCTGAAAGGACCAGTTCAATCGTATCGGCGAATGACTGGTGCATCCCTCATTTCTCGTCTTTCACTGCCGCTACGGGCTATTGCGTATTCCGGTATGGTTTGGTCTCTTCAGCGAGTGATCTCTGATGAACCTTTGCTGTTTGTACCCTCGCTGTACTATGCTCTGGTGTCCCCGATAGCACTGATTAGAGAATGAGGTATACCGATACAGCCCTGGGTGGAAACTTACAAACACAGGTGTCTACACCATCAGTAGCCCTAGGGGAGGCGAGAGTGGAGGATGGCGCGAGGGCAGATTGTTATTATATAATCTCTGCTAGAGCCTTGTGTATCATAAAAGAGAAGTTGAGGGAATGATTTTGTAGGTCGGACGATTCAATCACAGGGACTCCACCCCATTGAGCAGGATTTGAACCCCAACCCTAGACCTATAATATTTCTGTATAAAACGGCATTTTTAAAATTCACAAAAGGTTTAGTGTATAACCCTCCAGTAAAAAAGTGGTTCGCCGAGCATATTTTTTTTCTTAAATGCTCGGATTCGAACTCATGATGGTCCCTGTTTCAAATTAGCCGACCAGCTCCTAAGCCCTGAGCACTCTAGAAGCTTAAGGTTTTCATATCACGGTTACTAAAATAAGCTCGTATTCAACATTTAAAACCGGGCTGAATATCTCAGCGGCAGAGGGGATAACTGGAGCCAGACCATCATGGCCGAAATATTCCTCGGGTGGAGGTGTCTGGTCAGCGAGGTTTGATACGGGGCGATATCTGCCTCAGAGCTCCCTACAAGCTCGGCAAGAAGCTATGAAACAGTTATTCGGGGTTATCTGGCCAAATATATCCTCGTCTATCACGGCTAATTGGATGGTAACAATTATCACCAGCTCTTCCATAAATGGTACCACATGTGTTACCGTACTAGAGATGGGTCTTAAAGCTGCTTCCCTTCCAGTAGATAGAAAATTTTCGCCAAGGTGTTGTTTAAAGGTGGGGGGGAATGCTTTATCGGGTGCTATGGAAGATTACATATTTTAGGGATGCTACGGGCCCGGGCCAACCATGCTACGTCTAGGGGCGGGATTTTGATAAAGGTGGTGGGTTTCCTCCCATCTTCGAATTTCGCACGGGAGTGCCTACAAAACAAGAGCAGAAGAAGAAGAAGAAGAAGAAGAAGAAGGGAAGGACGTTGTCTCCACTACTACCGCTAACTAGACTACCCGGCGCGACTCGCCCCACCAACACAATATGACCATCATTGGAGCCAAACAGTGGGCGGATGGGCCTTTCCCGCTCATAAAAACACCAGTATTCGACGGTGACGTAAGTACCGCTATTCAACCATCTCACTCCCCCCATTGCACATCCCCTAAGACTAAACAACCCCCCAGCCGGACGACCCCTTCAACAAAGCCGCCACTCAGATGGCCCTCGAACACAACGCTGTCATCCGCGGCATCAACTCAATCTACCTCCAAGCGCCACACGTCCCGGCAGAAGACGTCCAATCATTCATCGGATACTGTAAAGCCTGGTCCGAACACCTACATTCACACCACAAAAGCGAGGAAGCCGTCTTCTTTCCCGAAATTGAGAAAGCCGCCGGCGTACCCGGCCTAATGCAGACGAACGTCTCCCAGCACCAACAATTCGGCGACGGCCTCGCCGAATTCGACAAGTACCTGGGCACGGCCACGCGCGCGACCTTCGCAGGACAGAAGCTCAACGAGATACTCGACACCTTTTCGGGCGCTCTCACGCAGCACCTGGCGGACGAGATCCCGACCTTGGTGGCGCTGCGCGAGTACGGCATTGAGAAGGTTCCCATCACCAAGCTCCTTGATGCTGCGGGCCAGCGCGAGATTGAGACCATTAATAAGACTACCGGGCTTGCGTTCTTGATGACTGCGCTGGACGTCACGTACGAAGGGGGGATTCACAAAAATTTCCCCCCGGCGCCGGCGCCTGTGTTGTGGTTTCTTAGGAATGTTTGCACACTTCCGTGTAGGTCTTATTGGAAATTTGCGCCGTGCACAACGGGTGGGCGGCCCAGGGAATTGTATCTGGGTGATCGGGTGCAATAGGCTGGATGTACAATCGTATAATGGGGGCTCTCTTTTTTTTTCCTTTCTTTCTTGCGGGCGTTAGGTTGTTGTAGGACTTCTCTTACTCCTTTCCATGTTGATGAATTTGGCTCCGGTGTTTATTGGAGAATTGGTTTAGTTTGGGTTCGCGGGGTGAGTTGGATTTCAGGAATGCAAGGAAGTTTGTGCTTGTATAACGGCTGTTAACCGACTAGACCAGCCTGGATTTTATCCTGTGATTTGCGAAATCTAGGCTTCTCTGACATTTCGATGCCTCGCAGGGTATCGATAGTTTCCCTTGGCGGAAAGTGGATTGTTATACTTCCTAACTTCGCTTTATAGCAGAACTTTGAGGCTTCTTTCAATAAACTCCGAGCACGTCCAAGCCGTCATTGAGCAAGGATAATCAAGTACTAGCTAGAGGAAGCCACATCCTATCATCACTAGGAGGACATAGAGGGGGTGCCATTTAAGCTCTCTCACTCGTTGCCGAACACCTCGGTAGCATCCAACCCGACTCCCTAGGGCTTACTGTACCTATCGCCGGTGAGATATAGCTGTGAGTTAGTACCTATAGTAGAATCTCGCCAGTGCGAATGACACCCCAGGCCGCAAAAAACCCCGTTTGTATCCTTTTTCTGTTGCACCCCGCATTGACGAAGTGAGGTATAGTAGCCTGTGCTCTTGGGCGTTTGTCTTTTTTCCCTGGGGTAGCGAATAGCGACACTTTATTTTCTCTCCCTCTCCCTGGAGGCGACTTGCTTACCGTTCTCTTTTACTGGTGCGGTGCTTAGGCACGGACGATAACCACATCCCTAGTTCCAATTTCATTTCAAACTATACCCGCCTCAAGGAACCAGGTTGGGGGTAGCCTACCGTATTGTTCACCCTCACACAGCACGTTGCATGGATAGATAGACATCCGAAATCACGGTTTCTCACCCGGAGCAATATCCCCATTGCCCAGCTTTCCACATACTAGACTACACACTGGAACTTGGCATGATAGATCCATCATGCAAATATAACCCCCCCACGACCAAGCGATAGGACAAAAGAGCAAACTGTATAATTTTTCCCGATATTTCTTGACAACGGATCTGCCCATCACCACCTCTCGCCGAACAGACTTGTACCGCCCATTTTCGCATCCAAGTGACGATGCCGGGCCCAACTACCCAACATCAGCCGCCAATCTTTACGGGCCCCACTGATTAAATGCCTTGCCTCTACAAAGGAATTCCCAATGGGCTACCCAACCTGCCGCCAACCTTACTTGGGAAAGGGGGATAAATGGGGGGTGTTCCAAAGAGAATGTTGGAGTTTATGACTGAATATTCCCTACACCCCCTGCACAAGGATCCCGATTAAAAGCCAACCTTTAAATTTATGTTTCCGCTGCGCTACCGTCACTCCTAGGATTCCTTAATTTCCACGGAAGTATTATAAGATGATGATACCCAGCAACAAGAAATCGACCAAAGTAACTTATACATAACGAGACGGAAATAGTGATACTTAATGAAGACCTTTAAACATTATAATACAGGGGTCTAGATACAGCTGCGATAAGAAAAATCATACACTATCGTACTTAGATTTAGAAACATACTTCAAAGCCGCAAACCAACCACTAAATTCATCCCTCAGGAGGTCCACCTTGCAAAATATCGACTTCAACAGGGAACTTTTGCTGCGCGGGTGACTGTGCTGCGCTTCGTTTACCTCTGCCCACTCCCTACCGAATCCCTAGCAGGCAACCTAGTCGCTGCCGTGCTTCTTTCCTGTTATGTATAATGTTTATTCTCACGATCTGGTTGAATGCTTTCGCATCTCCGCTCGGTTCTTCTCCAATGGGCTTTCGAGGGGGGTCTGTGGGGGATGCATATCCTAAAGGAGCCGGTTCAGTCATATCCGCGAATGACTAGTGCATCCCCTCATTAAATTTCTCGTCTTTCACTGTCGCTACTGGCTATTGCGTATTCCGGTATGGTTTTGTCTATTCGGCGAGTGATCTCTGATGAATATTGCTCTTTGTATTTTCGTTGTATGATATGATACTGTCCCCGATAGCACGGATTAGAGAATGGGATATACCGATACAGCCCTGGGTGAAAACTTACAAACACGGGTGTCTACGCCATCGGTAGCCCTAGGGGAGGCGAGAGTGGAGGATGGCAAGAATTGACCCCAGGGCATCACCAACCCTAGACCTAGACCTACCCCCCAGCAAAAAAGTGGTTCGCCGAGCACTTTTTTTCAAATGCTCGACTACTCCACTGCCCCCCGGATTCGAACTCATGATGGTCCCTGTTTCAAATTAGCCGACCAGTCTCCTAAGCCATTAGACCATAGGAACTGGCCGAGAATACTCTTTCTTCTTGATCTTTTAACTGCTTCTTCTTTGGAAAATAGACACCTCGGGCGCTTGATATACTTTATCATTGGAAAAATAAACAAGCCTCAGTATCCAATGATGGCAATAGTACTCTCTCGTGATATCAACGGAACGAGGAACGACGGCGTTCGGGTGATCTACTTCCCCCCATTCTACTCTCTGAAGCTAACTCATCTAGAAGAAGTGCTCCCAAGCGGCAATTCCGACCCAGAATCAAACCTATCCCAGGTCACCGGTCCGGCGAAAAGTATTCAACTAAATAAAGCCTTGAGGAGCGGCCCGGGACATGTGCTATGCTACGATATTATCAGAGTTAAAATAAGTAAAGCCCTGTCAAAACCACTAGACACCCCCCGCAGGGCTCCTTAAGCTAGCACCCACCAACAACGCGATTAACAGACAATACCGAAAATCCCGAGGGGAAATTATTTTTCCGCTTGATATTGGAACTCAAGTTTGCCCGGGACTGAAAAGCTATGCGGAAATAGCATTTTCATAGTGGTTCCCAAGCTATCTCTCCCCCTCCCCGAGCCTATATTCGGAGGTGGGTTTCTCCCTTGATATCTTTAGTTTTCCATTCTCCGCGGGCATGAGGCGAGGGTGCGTATGGGTCCGAGTGAGTTCCCTCACAATGGTTGGTTCTTTGGATGTTAAAACTGGTATGAGATATGCAGGTATCCGCACTGACCAACTTCCATACTTTTCGGAATGATGGGGCGACTCATTCCTCCGAGTGCCTGCCTGCCGGACACCGAGAAGGAATCAGAATTTGGCTCGTCGAGAGCCGGATTTATTTTTATTTCTCGCGGTTCAGCGCGGAGATGGGAAATTCTCGAGGTATTATATCTGGAGGTACCTTCACAATCACCCGCGATGAGCAATGGTGAATATATACCTCGCAGCCCAGACACCCAAAAACTCCAGAACCATGCACCCCATCTTTAATACGAGAACCCCGTTAATCGATCAACCAACCAATCAATCATATGCCAGGGAGTTTCCAGACCTTTTCCCTTCTCCCACCTCCCCGACTAACCCAACTCGACCAAATCCAAACACTATACCTCCCCATACCTCCCCGACAACCTACCCTACCTTCCCTGCCCGGCGGGAGAGCAACAGCGCAGTTTTGTACTCCATCCATTCCCACCCGGGAATTCCACAAACGAAACCCCAGCAACACATAACAGGACTACCAAATGTAGATCCGTCACTACCTATACCCAAAGTCCCACCATCTACCACACGGGCCAACCACGCCCTTCCCACTCAATCGTGGTCCCTGCACCAGACGCAGGAGCCTTCCCATTGTGGGCAAAGTACTGTACGCTTTCCTAAATGTACTAGTACATCGAGGCTCTCTCTACTTGTGTGCGAGATATATTAGACACGGGCGATCTAACCTACCGGTACACGATTGCGAAAACGTAATTCGGAGCGGGCCGGCATACGGTTCTGGTGTTGGACATGGGAGCGGAGCTGAAGAGTTTGGTCCGGGTGGTACATTACTCGTGCTGGCCTCGTCGGGGCGTTGATGCCATATATACTCTGTTCTCCTCCCGTAGAGCACTGTATCAGTCGGTTTTGAGGGGGCGGTATAACGAGTGGCTGGGAAGGGTCGGTGTGCTAGGGAAGGAGGGGGTTAGCGTGCGGGTAGGCAGAAATGCGCGGCCAGCTGGGATAAGGAGGTAGTACTGGTGGGGTTGTATCATTTGTTGGTGGGGGGTTGGTTGCTGGGTTTGATTTGGCATAGGGGCGATAGAATACTACTTGTATCAGCGGGGATGTAGATTTAGTGCTGGCAATATATAACTGCGTTTCAGTACCCTCGTGCCCCCAAATGTATTCTACTCCAACAAACGCCGCGCAGGCTTCAATGGCGCAACGGGAGGGGCGGTCATATACATAATTCTATCTCCCAGGCCTCCTCGACTACCGTACTCATACCCCCTACAATAAAAGCAAAAAACGCAGCCTCACCCATGCCATAACCCACCACACAGACTTCGCAACACATCACTCTAACACTCAACAACAACATAGCCCTCCCCGGCATCGTCAAGAGCACTCTTTACCTTCTCTAATCCCCAAATCACCTTCTCCTCTTCCAACCTGCGTGCCACAATCTGTACCCCTACGGGGAGACCGTGCATCTTGTCCGCATCGTAGTCCTTATAAGCGCCCTTTGCGACGGCGTTGTTGTTGATTTTAAACTCGGGCGCCAGCGCGTCTTTCTCTCTATCGACTCTGGTTACCGGGAGGACGCCGGCGACGTAGTCCATCTATTCACTTTATTAGTCCTACTCGCACGAGGTGGCGAGGGGGGAAAGGTATACCAAGTTCCAAATTAAAGTATATGAACAATTGGTGAATTCGTTCTTTATACCACCGTGGGGTATAGCTGGGAGTGCGTTTGGCACACAAATGATAAAGTCCAATTCATTCTCGTCCCAGAATTTATGCCATTCAGCACGTATAACCTCCCTCTTCGATACAAGCTTCCACTGATCTGCAGATGAGATTGGGCTCCAGCCCTTGATCAAAGCAGCCCAGATCTCGTCCCGCTTTAGGTACTTTACAAACGCCCAGTGCAGGAATTTGAACCAGCGAGGGAGGGAAAAGTATCTTGATATTAGACGCACTCCCGGGTCGTTAGATTCGAAGAAGGATTGGAAGTGGCTGGAGTAGGTTGCGCCGCCGTCGGAGAACAGAAGGCGAGAGGCGGTGTGGAGGGATTCGAAGACTGAGGGGTTATCGTTGCTGGCTTTGTTAGCTGGCGCAAATGTGGTGTGTGAGAGAGACCCACAGTTCGACAACTTCGTGTGCTTGTGACTTGAGTGCTGTGATGACGTTGTCCAATGCGCGACTGCAAGCAGGGCTTGGAGTGACAATCCCGTCGTCTCGGAGTACTCCCCAGCGAACGGTCTTGCTCTCCACCTCATCGCGCACGTCTCGCCATGGAAGGGGGATAACGGAATAGTCGTAGGTCCAGGGCTTCATGTCGATAACCGTCTTCAAAAAGAAGCTCAAGTCCTCCATTGTCTTTGCCATGGGAGAGTAAACCGCCACAACGCCCTCCTGTCCAGGCATCGATGTGACATTTCCGGATCTTGGGAACCTCCCGGCAGAGCAACGGATAGAGTAGATACCAGAGTAGTGGGCGGGTATCCGCACGCTTCCCGCGACATCTGTGCCCACACCGATTCTACTACCGCCTAACGCTAGCAACGCTGCTTCCCCGCCGGTGGACCCGCCGGGCGAGTACCCTTTGACGTGCGGGTTCTCTGTTGTCCCCCATACCTGCGTTTAATCAGCTCTTGCGCATCCCACTTTCGCGAAGAAAGGTGTGCGCTCACATCGTTAGCGCTCTCAAAACTCATCAACGTAACTGGGACATTCGTTTTTACAAATGGCACAGCCCCCGCATCTTCCAATAATCGAATAATCGGTGCATTGTGCCCTGCTGGTTTATTCGCGAGTCCGGAATACCCTATACAAGAATCATAGCCCTTGACATTTATCGTGTCCTTCAGGCTAACCGGAATCCCAGCAAGCTGTCCGCTCAGATTAATCCCTCCGCCAACATCACCACCTGTATCACCATCGTCACCATCGCTCGCCCGGGAACGTCTTAACCACTCCTCCGCGTCCAAGATCATAACCTCCGTTAGGCAGTTTGTCTGCTCGTGGGCCTTTATCGCCCGCTTCCCGTAGGCCCTCAGGATGTCGATCGGTTTCCATTCCCCTTTGCGCACGAGCCTCGCGGCATCTTCAACTGGAGTATTGAGTATTTCGCGGTCGTACTGCTCGAGGGGGGAGTGGTAAACCGGTGGGAGGTTTGCGATTGCGGCCTCGCGCGCCGCTTGCTTGTTTTTACTACCATTTAGCGTTAGCGAGTGATATAGCATGAAGGGTGTCAGAGCTATGAGGGCAGATATTTCTCACCAAGTGCGACGGTGGGCGAGATAGGTTATCAAAGTCATTTGGGTCAATTTTTGTTATTGAGGTGATAGGGAATTGGCCAAAGAGGACGGGTGATTAGAGTAGGAGAGGGGTGGGAGGATGAGGGGGAAGGGGCATTCTGCAGAGGCGTGAGGTGAGGTATTATGTGAGTTTCCGATCCCTCTCGGCGGTGCGGGGGATAATGTTAGTGCTGGTAATCAGGTGGGGGACGCAAGGGTTAGGGTTCAAGGCGGGGCATTTGGACGGGGCAGGGTTTGGGCTAGGTCTGCTCGGGTATGGAGGCGGGGGTCGGGTGTAAGGGGCCCTGTTTTTGCGGAGAGGTATTAGGCTGGCCAGAATAACAGAAAAAGATCTGCACGCTCAAGTATGGTGCAAAGCGTCTAAAGCGTGTACCTATCTGGGTGCACCCATGTAATGTCTAAGATGATTGAGGGGATAGGGTTCTAAATGTGAATAATGAATTTTAGAGGTATGATAGACAGTTCAACTCTGGTTCAAATTCAGGTTGTTTTATAATTATTTTTCATATAATACTTGACGCAAATGCAATCAATTCATATTCCAGTGTATTAATTAATTATCTGACATGTTGGATAACCGTCTTTGGGATTCATACTCCCTGCTCGTCAGGCTCAGATGCTGTTAGTTATAGGCTAATATTATCGGCAATCCACCAAGTAATATGAGGAGGATACAATCTGAGGTTACCAGTTCTTGTGCGTTCAAGCATCAAATTCGCTTGCACCTGACTCTGCTTTGCTGCCTATTCCAATTGACTGCTGTTAGGAGCCATGCTTGATTGGCCAAATTCAACTCATCCATTATGTGATTGACAAGCTGGATGGATAATTGGGCTGAGTTATTTCAATACTCTTTTCTAGTTGTATCAGCTACAATTGCGTAGTAATCTATATTCAGACTGAAATATTTGCTAAAAAACAATGATATTGATGAGTGTTGAACGCTTTACATCCAAAATCCATTATTCACATTTACAACCCTATACCCTCAATAAGCCTAGGCATTACATGGGTGCACCCAGATAGGTACACGCTTTAGACACTTTGCACCATATGATAAGTGACCGATAGAAGTTGATATACTCGAACCAGGGCCGGCACAATTTTTTCTGCAACAGTACTTGTATCAAGGACTCACTTGAAAGCAACAACCCCGGGTTTTGACCTCCGAGCGCCCCCTGTTTCTTCTAATTCCCAATCTGCGAGATTCCCAAGAGTCAGGCCTTATCCTGCTCGATCTTTGCTCCCCCATCCAAGTATTAGCAGCAGACAGTAAAGCTCGGTGACGCACTCCCTCCCTCCGCCCGCAATCGCGGAACCACTATTATTGAGACCACCTTCTGCTTAAAAAAAACCATTGGCGCCCCTACAGATAACATTCTCCGCAGATCCTCCGGGTTAGCAACATTTGTTGGTCGTGTCACTATCTAAAGACCTCGACCACGCCTCTTTAAGTCAAATGCCGGTACTCCTTAAGCTTTTGCATGAGATCCCGCATACTAACCAAGGGACGATATCTGAATTCAGTACATACTAGAATCGGTGGATTATCTAAAGAGGAAGGTCGTGCTGTACGGGTACGAAGGGAACAGGTGATATGTACAGCAATGAGAAGTATGATAAAATACCCAGATAACCGCCTCCATTTTGATCTACAAAACATAAGAGCTCCGCCCACGATACCGCTGAAGCCGAGGAGACCTCCATGACCAATGAAAATAATTACATCGCCTCTGCTCGGGATACTTGGGTGGTGCACCAAGTCCTAAAAATAATGATGATCCTAATTACTTGTACTAGTACTTGTAAACTACTTATCACCACACACTCCCGCTATGTCACATACGGTTAATCATCTCCAGCGGTTCAACCGATCATGCGACTAATACGAGTGAGTGTCTATGACTAGCAAATAGGATCAAACCAAACAACCCGCCCATCCAACAACACCCCAGAAGAAGAGCCCGACGCCTATTCCCGTTCGACACCACGGCCTTGTCGAGTCGTTTGAGGTCCTGGTAAATTTGAGCCCGCGCCGCCTCGTGGTTGTCGTTGCCGTGTTCGTCCTGGTGGTGGTCGGGGTTGAGGTTCCTGTCGAGGGGGTTTCGGTGGTTGTTGTGGCTGAGGTTATCACTATTGTAGGAGAGGCGGTGGTTGTTGTGGCTGAGGTTATCACTATTGCAGGAGAGGAGGAGAGTGTCGGTGAGGTGCTAGGAGGGGTTGTTGACGATGGGGAGGCTCGAGTCGGGGTTGGTGGTGTGGAATCGCTTTGAGATGAGGCTGATGCAGAGGTTGGCTTGGATGCGCGAGTACCCGAACTCGTAGGCTTAGGACAATACAAGAATCAGCCAGCCTACCTTTCCCTCACTCTTAAGGGGCACATTTGGAAACGAACCACACTCGATGATCTATCAGAGCTCGTCCTTCCCCTTCCTGAAGTCCCGCCACCGGGGGTTCCCCCACCCTCCGCCAGCGTCAGGTTCGGTAGCCCGTCGCACTGCTTCCTAGTCCCTTCACAATTCCCCTCCCTCCAATTCTCGCAAGCCACCCTGGCCGGGCTATCCGGACCTGCTTTACTCACGCAATCCCTAAACATCCCCATACAACCCTCAACAAAATTCCTACAGTCCTTCTCGGTGGCAAATTTGGCACTAGGGTCTAGGGGTGGAAGCGGGGTTTGGCATGTCACCTGAGGGAGGAGGATACCCCAAATGGCGAGCAGATGGTATAGAATCGCGCGTTTTCGACGAGGTGGGTGATAGGCCGTGTACATTACTGAATTTTTGTGTGGTAACGGCTAGCGCTATGAATGCTGGGGATAGCGGAGGTAAGGATGAATAGGCGTCCAGATAGCAGAGCTAGGGTAAAGGGGTAGTGGAACGCTATGAAATAAATAGTCGATGCATAAAGGGGCTATCAAGGACCTAATGGGGAGAAGAGGCGGGATAGCGAGGAAAGCAAGAGAAGGAACGGAAACGCAAAGCTAATGACAGAAGGAAGAAGGGAGAGAGGGAGAGAGGGAGAGGATCCACTAGCTAATTAAGTTAGGGAGTCCTCCTGCCATCGTTGGGCCGCGGACATGCTCAAGTAGCGACCGCTGGGGCACCAATGCCACCCACATCCCACTTGAAACCCCGCAGATCTCATATTCAGTGAGGCGGACCGGTTGGGGTTGGAGGGGTCGGGAGTTCCCATCCACAGCTGAGACATGAGCTTAAAAGTATAGTTGCGTTGAGGGAGATCAGAATTTATGGCACGCTCTCACCCGCTGTTGACAAATGTGCCGTGGTAGTGGTGGCTCCAGGGAGTCCGAGCATTGAGTCTATATTTATGTTGACAGGTATATCGAGTACCGATAGCTGGTATGACATCCGGTCGAACTGTGATTGCGTTGGGGTGGGATTCCGAGGCAAACGTGCAGGCTGTGAAAGAGTTGTATAACATATCGTAGCATACTTTTTTTCTTCCCCCGAGTGGAAGTGCTGTGCGGATTCAGAGGTCTGTGGGATGGAGCCTAACAGAGCGGGAGGGCGGATCCATCGAGCATTGATGGGGGAGGTGGCATATAGTTGTGAGGGAATGATCCTAGGGTGTGAAACGGGGGGTCGTCGCGCATTGGGTCCCGATTGTGAAGTTGGCCAATGCGGCTCTGCCGATTGTAAAGCGCAAGTAATTTAGTTGGTAAGCTAGCCTTATTGAATTCGGGAGGAGGGCAGTGTGGGCGCTGGGTAGCTGGCAGCGGGGCCGCGGCAGGATACACAAAGGAAAGGGTTTGCTGTGATGAATGAAAGAAAGTAAATTTATCATAGTCTAGATCTTTGGTGAGAAACCGCGAGACGAGAAATCAAAAGCTTGGCTCACGTGGTAGTGAGCCTCTGAGGGGAGAATTCCTATTGGTATGTGTCCTGACCAACAATAGCATTGTTTTCCCCCCTCATCCCTAACCCGTTGGAATGTCGATCTGATAAGGCTTCGTCTGAGCACAGCTATGGCGGCCATGACCCTCAGCGCTCGAGTGCAATACCGATAGGTACTTGTGGCAACAAATGTTTGCTTCGTGCTGACGTTTGACGAGAAAGGCTCTCTCGGAGCTCATCCTGTCCATTAATAAGGGTGCGCCCAAGCGAGAATACTATCCTGCTTCCCATTGCCTCGACTCCTACTCTCGCTTTCATCCTCCTCCCCTCCCCAATCCTGAACCCCTCTTGTCCATCTACCCTCCGATACAAGATACAAACACGCCTCCACTCCACTCCACTCTGTCTTGTCTTTCTCATCATAATTTACTCCTTTCCATTTCACGCCTTCTTGATCTATCGGTCGGAATATTCCTTGAACCGGAACATTCCTCCCACTGAGAGCACGTCAAAACAAGCTTCCCCCTCTCAGATGCACCAGGCGGGAAATAGCCCTCCAAGCTCGTGATCTGTGACTGGACACACCAAAGTGTTGTACGGTGCAAGAGGAGGGGTCCCTGGAGTTTACAAACATTCACGGCTCATCGCTTAATACGCTTACTTCCTCGCTACTAGAACCCCCATTGAATGCGAGTGGCGTTTTGGGCCTGGAGGCCTTGTGCTGATTTCTCGCCCCTGGAGGAAAAAAGTTAAAAGTTAAAGCTTTCTGTCACCCCTGTACGGTTGGTAGCAACCCCCTCATCCCTCATCACCCACAACATCCCCACGCGACACGAAGAACCCCGACAAGCAACCCACTTGCCATTAATATTTTCGAAACTGGGAGCCGCCCACCAGACTTTTGATTCTCGCCTTCACCGGCACATCCTCACCTTCGAGTATGGAATCATCACAAACACAATCACGAGCTCAGCCTCCACTCCCGCCATTACCTCCCTTACCTCCTCCGGCTCCACTACACCATCCCCGACGTCCAAGTAACGGCCCTATCCAGCCCCCGCCTCCACACCTCTCACGGCGAAATAGCAGCCATAGCTCAGTGTCCTCGCATAGCTCTCCATCCCCATCTCCTCATCGGAGAGTCGCCTCGAGACGACAAACCAGTGAACTGGTCCTTCCAGAATGGCAACCGGACGAAAGCGTGAATCGGTGCCCCATCTGTCATAACGGGTTCACCTTCTTTAACCGAAGACACCATTGCAGGTAGGGCATCCATATAACTCTTGATGTGGGTAGCTCCCTCGGCTCATGTTATTTAGGAAATGCGGACGGGTGGTGTGTAATCCTTGCTCACCCCACAGAATCACCATCCCGAAAGCTTTCGTTGTTCGTCCGACCACGCACACCCCATGCTACGAGCCCCTGCCCTCGCATGTGCCGGATAGCCCTGGGGACGCCGATTACGAGGACAACGTGAGACAAGTGAGGATCACAGCTGAACCAGCGCCTCGCTCGTTTAATTGGAGTTCCAGCTCGGGGGATGAAGATGAAGGGATGCAAGTGCGGATCTGCGAGCAGTGTCTTGGCAGGAGACCATCGGACCCGCATCACAGTCCGGGGAGGGGCGTTTCCGGGCCGATCCCCGGGGGCGGTGGTGGAGGGGGGTGGGTGAGCGGTTTTCTTGGAGCGGATAGTGGGGGGATGGGCGTTCCGACTCCACCCCCGGGTAATAGAGATACAAATCGACGACGAAGACAGAGTGTACATAACCCTTTGGAGCTATGGGGGAACTATGCTGACGTTTCCACAGATACAAGGTGGACGGTCCCTCCCACACATACACCACGCTGCCATGTCCCCCGGTTCTCGATCAGCGTACATGAACTACCAAGCTCCTCCCCCAGCTCATCACCACTACTCTTCTGCATCTTCGTCTGGTTCCCTTCCGTCCCGCCGTGGCCAGCCGCCATACTACCCCCCTGCACCCTATCACCCTCCACAGCACTCCCGGGGTAGTAGTCAAAATGCGCCACCTCGCCCACGCCTTAAGGAGACAGACTACTGTCCAATCTGCACGCACCCACTCCCCCCCGTGGATCCAAACGGAAGCGAGGACGCAAGAGAGGAACACATTCTATCCTGCATTCGTGCCGTTGAGTCCTCGGCGTCTCCCGCCAATACTCCATCCGGGACCCCTAACCCTCCTGGAATAATGCGTGCACGAAGATATACCGGCGGTGGCCGGATGGTTGTGTGGAAAGCGAGTGAAAAGGACACCTGGGCATCCGGCGGGGAAGCTGACGAGAAGAGAGGCGAGAGCGAGGGTGACGTTGAGCGGGAGAAGGCAGAATGTGTAATCTGTTTTGAAGAGTTCGAAGTTGGGGACATGATTGCCCGGTTGGAGTGTTTGTGTCGCTATCATAAGGTAACCTCCGCTCCCTGCTCTTGCTGAATTAGCAAACTAACAAAAGTGCGATAGAAATGCATTCGAATGTGGTTCGACAAGAAAGGAAGCGGCGAGTGCCCTGTGCATGCAGTTCACGAGTGATAGATTTCTTCGTCCTTGATTCATTCGTTCATTCATTCATCGCTTCATGGCTGGCTCACCGCTAGCTAACGAAACCTAGGCGCGGGATTATTGTCGCTACTACCGTTGCTTCGCATGTCGCCTTTCGTTTTAGTTCTCTTATCGTGCCTATGGTTCACTCTAGGGCCTTTGGTGGGATTCGTGCTTTTTTGCCCACGTGTTCTCTCGTGGGGTGGTTTTGCCGGCGAGTAGGTGAGCGGTTGCATAGCGTGCTTTAGTCTTTTGTTGCTTTGCTTGTTTCTCCGGTGGGGGGGTGTGAAGATATGCGTGAGTGGTTGTAGCGTACATTAGCTTGTGTAGGTAGAGTGATTGCTAGAAACTGGGTAGGGGAGCGAGGAATAGGGATTGGCATGTAAATGAGACGAGTAGGCTGGGGTCGGATGAGATAGGCTACTTATTCCTCTTGTAATCTCCGCATTTGGTTGTTATGGTCGAGGCATGGAGTATGTATTAACTTGATAGTCGAGTATGGGAATTTAAAGCGTATTTAGTGGATTGGTAAATTTGAAGGTGTGGCATGGTGATATAAGTGGTTGTTGAGCATGTGGATTGATTTGTGGAGTTCACCAGGCGGGGTATGAGGAGCAGATCACAATCCAGCACTCGCTTCTGTCATCCGCTGACAAGAGTTACCAAGGAAAAGTCCCTTGTCCATCACTCAATTCAATGCTTCAACTACTGTAAATCCAGCGAGTCCAACCCCAGTCCTTTCCTTCAACCATACCCCCCCACCCGTTCCCATTAATTTAACCCCCAACCCCCCATCCCATCCAGCCCCCACCGAGCGGTTAGACTCTGACAATAATAATATTATGATGATATCTTGGTCCACACCGAAAAAAAAAACACCCCGCCCTTCCCGCCCACCCACAACCGTGGAACCCGCCAAATCCCAACACCTCCGCCAAAGCGCACATCTAGAATGACCCTTCCCGCAGGTTTCCCTCTGACCCCGGGAAATCCTCAGACACCACAAACAAACATGCATCATAGCAAAAGTCACGCGGTTGTGAGTCTTACCCGGCGCCGGGTACTGGCAGACAGACGGAAATCTTGCGTTGCAATGCGGGCGGTAGCAATCCGGGTATCTTGTCTCGTGCCGGGTTGCGCTGCGGGTTGGTGCAGAGGGGGGTGGGCGGTGCTGGGTGTGGTGGGGGTTTCGGATGTTTGCTTGCTTGTGGGTGAGGGGGGGGGGGGGTGTGCGGGGGGGATTCGTCGGAACTTCCTTGTTCATGGCTAGTGCTCCGGTGGTTTGCTTGTTTCTCTATGTATGAGGGCTTTTAACTGATCTGAGGGAGGTGAAATTGGGGAGATTATTTTTTTTGAGTTTTTTTTTTTGATTGTTCGTGGAGGGTTTTTTGTTCGAATCGTGGCGGAAGCACTGTACTGTACTCGTCATCCTTGAAATATGAGTCAAGCTAAAGGAGGATATGGTAGTAGAAGTGAATTATGATATTATACGAGCGGGAGAGGAACTTGGGGAGGCTATTCATGAGGCATGGATTCGTGCATTTTTAGTTTCTTAAAGTGGCTGATTTGTTTGATACCTGGGGGCTGGGGTGGTGGGCGTTGGTGATAAGGCTGTTCCAATGGCAATTGACCCAGTAATATTCTAGAAACCAGGTTTATATTCACTTAATATATTTTTTATTATCAGCACTTTTATTGATTAGAAGTTCCGAACCCACTATGAGAAAAAACTATTAAATAAGAACTTTCTTCATTTGAAAAAATCATTTACATGATATCCCAATTTGTCTGAGTTGCAGCAATGTACAGTTGCGTCTAATAAGTTTCTGTACGGTCCATAGCAACAACCAACACCATAAGTAAAATTAATTCACAATGCAAATGTCTAGATAATAATTCAGAAAAAAAATGAGGTAATTGAAAATGTGAAAACTTTTCTATTACCCAGCTCTGATAATTTTATACCAATAGTTAGAGTATGGAGAAAATCTGGAATTGGGAAAATGAAATTTGGAGGCTAAAATAGAAAACCATGTACATGAATTTTTTTATTTTTTGACAGCAGTAAGATGTAAGATTAATTATTAGTTTACCAATCTCAGAGGGGTTATAAATCATAATCTAGACCCTGAATACTGGTTAGTTTACTTCATGATTTTTCATATATGGTAACCCCGGATGAAGAATATCGGCAAACTATAGATCATCTCAAATATTTAACTGTAAACTGGAACAATCTACAGGAAACTATATACTCTAGGGAATATATTTTTACTATTGTTATATTATTTTAAAAATACCAATTTGAAGTTCAAATGTGTTTTCTCTTATATATATAAAGTTATTGGATACTACTACTTAATGTTATGGTACTCAGTCCAGTATTGATAGAAGTAATTGGAAAAATATGATTGTTCTAAGATAACTCTAATTGTATGAGCTTCAATATCTTTCCCTTGGAAGATTATTTTTAATATTTTTCTCAAGCCAGGGAGCTACTACTATAGTTGTTGTATTTTTCTAGGAAAATTACAATATAGGTTATTGGGCTAGTAAGGTCCGGGGGAAGAATATATTTTATATTTAATTATCCAAATACGTTATCTAAGAGCTATAGGATATATCAATCATTTTACTTTTAAATATTAGTTTACTTTGCTGTTAAAAAGAGGCTTTAAATCCTCAATATAGGGTCTTTGATAATATGATAATTGATTGTATAATCAATGGTAACTTAAGCTAATAACTTTGCAGAACTGATACTCTAAGATGTAAAGAAATACATACTAAGGATACAACTCCCTGAGATTGAATCTGATACTGTTAGAACAAAACTGGTAGTTGATATTTTTTGAGTATAAACTACTAAAAGATTTATCAATTATGAAAAACCTTAAATCAAATGTATATATTTTTACAATTAACTTTAATTTTTGATATTCTATTTTCTCATAAGATACAGATTAAATTATAACTTAACTGATAATTATGTTACTTATTTTAAGGAGCGGGTCCTTAAAAATGAAAAGGTGACAGTGGGTTTTTGCAGTTGCTATGGACCGTATGGAAACTTATTAGACAGAACTGTACTACAGGAAATCTATCCCCTGTAAGTTTTCTTACTTCATTCAAGAACTTTTTCTCATTCATATTTATAATATTCAATTGCATATCTAGCACTCTTGATATTTAGCTTATTATTAAAGGTTGTTTAGAGAGCGTGTGAGTTTCTTTTTCTTTTTCTTTAATTTAAATATAAGCAATACTACTTTTAAGATATTCTTAAAAGAAGAGTTTATGAAAAAGTTTGGTGGCTATTCAAGCTAAGTACAATCTCTTACTAGTAGTATTATACTGACTATAATATTATTAGTGAAAAGATTATTGATCCTCTTCTGTTTTGCAGAGAGCAAATATATTTAGTGCAAAAGTTAGCCGAATAGAAAGTATAGATACCAGTTGCCAGAGATACTCTCGCTATTCAAACAAATTACTTAAGTTAGCATGTGAAATCAGACTGAATTTGGCGATAATTTAACTTGAGTATAAGAACTTATTAGCTATAATTGTAGTTCTAACTTCTTTCTTCTAAAACAATAAAAATGGCTTTACTTGTAGAATATTGTCTATGAATATGGTAAGTGGTATTATTTCCTGCTGCTTATTCTATTTATTAACTCAGAATTTTTTTATAAATAGTTTAATCGCAAATGTAACGAAAGGTTTATCTTTTGAATAATAAATAATATAGTTTTTCCATTTCCTACCTTCATATCTCCTGGTCTTCAAAAATTCCATCACTTGATTAAACAAATATTATTCTAAGCCATCAACTAATTTCAGGCAGTCTGTGTGCTCTACTAGCTTCAAACCTCTCCTACTTCTCTTAAGTGATATTCTCAAAATATAATAAGACTTTTTCAAAGTCTTTTTAGAACTACTTGCCCCAGTTGTGGGAATATCTACTTGGATTTGCAATAATGTTTAAATACTTGTTTATCATTTGAACAAAAATCTCATATTCTAGAATTATTAGTAATTTAAAACAACCATCATCTCAGTGTGGGGGAACCCAAGTACTGAAAAGAACAAAATCCAGAAATTAGTATCTGCTTTACAGAAGCCTAAGGCTGAAAGTATGAACAAAGAATGGTCACTTTCAAGAAAGCTTAAGTGGCAAAGGGAGAGGAATATGCAAGTCAGAATCAATTCAAGCTCACTAAACTACCTTGTAAAACCGATTTAGTAAAACCATACAAAAGAGAGAAAATTCCTACAACAGGATAGTCTAACTTAGCAGGTTCTCCAACTAACTAAAAACAGAGCGAATTTTCCTTGCTCAAACTACAGTCAAACCAGTTCCTCAATTGTGCTATGTTCCTTTCTCAAGATGATTGCCGTCTCCATAAGTGGTTGTTATGAGAAGAGGGGAAGAAAATGTGAGACAAGTCAAAGAATCTAAGTTACATAGAGCCCTCTGTCTGCCAGTGCTCAGGCTAGGCTATAGCCATTCCTGCAAAACTGCAAAACCTCTCAAGCCAAGATTACAATCAGATAGGCTTGGTTATTCGATAATGAGCAAGAAAACTGAAGTTAAAAAAGCAAAATTTAAACCCTAACAGTACTAAGATAGTACTAAATACTCTCCTACAAGATGGTATAAAGATAAGTGAATAACAAAGTGGTAGTAATATTTCTACCTTTTATTAAAAGGTAATCATCCAATAGATTCCCATTGTGTGGGGCTTTATTTCCTCAGACTATACTAGTAAAGCTCACTTCAATATTAGAGATATTTTGCAGTTTGTATCTTCCAATAGTTGCAACTAAGGTTTTAATTTCTTCCTTGTCTTCTCTCTTAGTTGTAAATTCCAGTAAATGAACTGGTTTTGATACCTGCAAGCGTAATATATCGATTTATAGAAAACCACAAGTCGAATAAGATCATGTCTAGTCATTTCTCTCATACTGTTAGTGTATAATCAAAATTATAGTATATTATTTATAAGATAGAGTTCTTTAATCTTAAGATTATTTCTTTTAAAAAGTTTGGTGAACTTTAACTTGTCAAAAGACAGTTTTAATATATGAGGGCTAGTATTTTCAAGAGTTTCTAAACCTTTTGTGAGTAGGAATAGAGAACTACATCCCACTGAAATGAGATTGCCAGTGGCTTTCTCAATCTCCGCTTTCTCAATCTCTAATTTGACTCTAATATCAAGCTAGTTTTTCTTCCTTTGAATACTTTCGAGTGCGAAGTAATTGAACCTTTATTGAAAAACCTCAAGTATATGAGAAGAGGATTCTGAAATCTAAAGGATAATTAGTGGTGTGAAGAGGGAAAAAGAAGAATCAAACTAATATAAAATATAGTAAATAGTATCAAGTATGATGAAAGATAGTGGTCTGGTTAGATTTGCAAATATAACTTTAGTTCTTGGTTAGTTGTAAGCATATTATGCCTGTAACAAGAGGGTACTAGTAAAAGATATGATATGTATTAGAGTGAAATAGAATATATAGAAAGAAGGGAGGGTAAGGTAGAGTATAGATAAGGGATGAAACAAGTTTAGTTGAAATAAAAAGGTGAGAATTGTAAAGCTAGGCCTGGTAAAGTGGGCAACTCAAGTATAGCATCACCCAAGTGAATGAAAATGGGACAAAGTGACCTCAAACCAGTATCAGTCAAACCAGAGAAAAACAAGGGAAACTGGCAGAAAAGCCCCTCCTCAGCTTCCAACTCATATAAAAGTAGTTTACTGCAGCTTGCACATAAGAAATCTCACATTATCCCATTTCCCTCTCTGCAAGCAGGATACTCCACCATAGAGGCAGCAAATAAGAATGCTGTTTGACCAGAATGCCGATCTAGCTTACTCACCACCTTGATCTCAATTCTAATCCTCCACAAAACACGGAAGAAATACATACCTGACAGTAATCCTACCACTGGCACCCTTCTCCATTCTATCATGTACTAGTTCTCTCCTCCCCTTATGCTGTTGTTGGTGGAGAAGAAAGTGAAGGAGGGAAGGAAACACTGGTATTTATACACTCCGATTGGAACATTCTTGGCTTTACTTCCTGATACGGATAGAAATTAGGGCTGTCAGGGCTTTCAGTCACCCTCTAGTTAGCGCGAGATTTGTAATGCATTGGGGTCATATGCCGAGGCGCCTTCCCGGGCATGATATCATACCGGCGTCTCTCGAGGAGGGTAGTGTACCCTTACAACCAACGAGAGTGGTGCCCAGCCATCTTCATCTCCCTCTATAGAATCTAGCAGACGGATTTGGGCCTCTTCCGGTCCTCCCTTAAAGATGGTATGATACAACCACCGTCTCACAAACCGAAGCGTAGGATTGAAATAACAGCGAGTGATAATCCATGATCAAGGCGACTCACAGCAGGAATCACGAATGGGAAAATATTATAATAAAAACCCAAATTGCTTATGTTCCCTACGTTTATATACACTCATTGCTCCCACTGCCTGCCCACCCCGGAGCACTCGTGCCTAGCTAATACACCCACCCACTAGCACCCAAAAACATAAGCCCGCTGCGTTAGGATAAAAAAAGTCCGTACTCCCACTTTTGCCAGAAGAAATAGTTTGAAAGATGATTAAGAAAAAAAAGGAAGTGTAGTAAAGTTTGTGTTAGAAGAGTAAAGCGGAAAAAAAAAGTAACGGCGAACAGGAACAAGAGGGAATTGGGGGGAAGGGTGAGAGGGGGAGGGGGGAGAATATCAAAAGGAGAATTAAAGAACATATTCATACAATCCCTACCATTCCTAGCCTAAAGGAAACACGAGAACACAAAAAGACAAATGAGGAACCAATCAATCACCGCCATCCACCCTCGCCTTTCCACCCACCACCCCCCTCAGATACCAAACTCCCACTCCTTCCCCCCTCAACCACGTCCGAGTTCCTCAACGAATCCTCCATCCTATACCGATGCACGGTACCCACCGACGGCGGGCGGCTCAGTGCGTTATCATCAGCTGTAATCTCTGGTGGCGGCGGGAGTAGGCTGCTACTCGTGCTAATACTTCTCGTGTGCGTACTTTCCTGACCCTCCTGTGTAGAAGAGGCAGCAGTGAACGGGAGGCGGCCGGAAGGGCTACTGTTGTGATGTGCGGGAGTCAAGTTCCGCGTATCGTATTGGGGATGGCGAGGGTGTAATGATGGGCGTAGCGGCGGAGGGTCGTAAGGATGGTGCAGAAGGCGAGCCTGGATCGGGCTGCCGGGAGGACTAGTCGATTGCAATAGTTGCTGCTGCTGTGGCGACTGCTGTGGCGGGGAATAGTGATTAACCGGAGGATTGGAGTTCAAGGGCATTAAATAAGTCACTGATTTTCTCTTAGAAGACTTTCTCGGGACCTGGGGTTTGATACTGCCTTGGTGCCGGAGTTCGATGTTATTAGACCCGTCATAGGCCGCAGCCGGTTGCTTCTCCAACATCCTTGAGCTAGGTCCTACAGCTTCACCCCCGCCATCGCCTTCTGAATCCGAATCTGTGTTTTGACTGATGAGTGATAGACTTTTCCGACGGCTGTTGGAATGCCCAGTCAAGTGGCCTATTGGCGATGGAGTTTTTCTTCGCCTCTGTCGGTTAGAACGCTTGCCAGCTTCCTCCACGTCACCGGCATCATCCTCACTGTCACTGTCACTGTCGTCGCTTTCACCGGGGACTGGTGGGGTTTGGCTTGTGACGGCCATGCCTATACCCTTGGCTTCTCGCTCGGCATCCTGCAGTTCCTCTGGTGCACGGCTACTGCGGACAACAGTGAAGCCTCGTTCTTTCTTTCCTCCAAATCCCCAGCCCAGACGTTTCCAAAGCCAGCCTTTTGTTACTGCGACGGGCCCAGTAGGATCCGCTGGTCCGGTGCCTAATCGTCGACCGGGCTGACCGCCAAGGGCTGGTCCGCGCACCCCATAGTAACCGTCCATTTCTCGCACCGCGTAATCTATTGGTGCGCTGTTTCTGACGCTCCCGGCCGTAAACGAACTATCTGTATGTCTGTGCGCCAGCGGCCCCGGGAGTCCCCCGGAACCTCCCACGCCGCCTTGTGGTGTCCCAGTCCCAGAGGCAGGTCCCGGTCCTTGGTTCCATAGGTCTTCTGGTCCGTTTGGGAGGCTCCCTTGAGAGCTCCTTTGCGCTCCACCCGTTGCATTAGCCACTCCCCACATCTCACTACCCGAACTCCCTCTGCTCCTTGCCCCAGGCGAATAACTATCGCTCCCACTACCCCCACCCGGGTTCTTTGGGCCATACGTCCCTCCCTTCGCTCTCGGTGGGCGGTAATACGGATCAGGTACAGCGGTGACACCAGTATCTAACACCAGCGGAGGCCCCGCAGCAGCACCCATATAGGGAAAGTTGCTAGTAGCTCCGGGTGTTGTAGGCGTAAATCCGGTACTTCCGCTTCCAGTGTGGTGATGATTACTCTGACTACTAAAGTCCATCGTTCCGGGCACCCCCGTAGGCATCCCTGGGCCTCCGAGCAATACAGCTGAGCTCCCGGAATACGAATGGGATGCTCTGGCCGGCCTAGTATTGGTGGATGGCAGTTTACGCTCGTCGTGTGTTGATACATTGATGATGCTGGGGTCGCCTGAGTCGCGATGTTGTTTATGTTTACGACGAGAAAGTTGACGCATTCCGAAAACCTTGATGCAAACAATACTCTTAGTATATCTCTCCAACAAAACGTAATCATAAAGCATAAAAGCAGTCTGTGACGATGGCTATAAACATGAAGATTAGGAACTTTGTCCAATCTTCCAAGTCACTCGCATCCTCTGTACAGTAAGTAATATCGGATGAAACCAACTGTTCACTTCTGGATACCGTCATACCTCTAAATCCAATCGCGGCGGCTGTGGATACAGTTCGATTGGATCGGGTATCACAACAGCGGGAATCACCTTGTCACAACCAGACACATTGGGGGGACGGGTACAAAATTTAATAATACTTACTTTAGCAAGTCCTCCTCTGGCTGCCTCTCCCTCGTCAGCACCGCCACACCCCCGAATAAATAACTCTAACAATGTTTGTACGGCCATGAAGAAGAAGCCAAATATGAGCACCATGGCGTGGATCACAAGAATGACATATCCTATCCAACTCTTTGCCGCGTCCTGGGCGTCCATACTAGGCACAAACGCCATCATAAGCAGGATGGTCAGTAATCTAACGGCAGCAAAGATAGTTTGCCAAGCATTCATGGATGTTGCTGGTGCATAGGGTTTGATTCCGCACACTGTAAGAATTAGTACAATCTCACAAATGGCCAAGATGGTAATTTGAGCAATCCCGCTTGGCTGAAGTGCTCCGAAAGCAATCGCACGGCCAATGTTGACGAATAATTGAACAATGAAAAACTTGAGATTCTTTTCCCGATAAGTGTTGTAGAATGTCCCGAACGTGAGCAGGGTAGAAAGGTCATCAAATAACGAGGACCGGGGCCTGTGATTCCAGATGCGAATGGTGAGCAGGACAGCAACCGCGATAATGACAAATACCAGGGCGCCAGCAAGGGCAACGATAGTATTGCTACCGCGACCAGGAGTAGTAAGAACAAAGGTGGAAGCAGCTAAAACCGGGGCGAGGAAGTAGGTATATGTGATGCGGTTCAGCATTCCTAACATAGCCAAGTTATGGTTAGCATTCCAGCCCCACAACTCCCGCATTATTTTGCATACCAAAAGTGAACGGCAGGTTTTTGTTGGTCAAATCACCCTCCTCATGCCCTATAGCCTTTCTTATAATCCACCTGCCAGCAAACCATAGCTGGGGCATAACAACCGTTCCTATCGCCACAACACCGAAGAATGCGATAACGCATACCCATATATCATCAATCGTCTGCAATCCAACGGCCTGAGCTACTCGCTCAAATCCATATGCGGTAGCATCAAGCGCGTAAAGGCCATCACCAGCCCACCTCTGTTCACTAATCGGGGCATGTGAAAAGAAACTAGTATTGAATAGCAAAACACTCCAAGCGACTCTGGAAACAACAGGCTGGTAAAAGCCGGGATAGCTAAGCGACAAACTGCCGGTAAGAACGAAAAACTGTAACCACTGGAGACAATCGGCAAATCCCGGGGTAACCAATCGTATCATATCCTCATCCCTTCCATAGTTGCTGCTCCACCGGAAGATATCGGTAGTCCCAACCCAGGGATTCAACATAGCTGCAAGAACAGTCCCAAGAGCAACCAAAGCTAATATTCCTGCAGGAACCCATGTCAGGGCTGCATCATTAGACTTTCCCAACATCGGAGTGGTCTCAACATGAATGCAGCCAATTCTAGTCCCTTCGCCGTTTCCCGCAACGATGACAAATGTGGTGTCGATGCTCGCGAAGCTATACCCAGAAGTGAAATTGTGCTCCCAAGTAAATGAGGGAAGCACCCTCATCAATACCGTCAAATTATGCGCGTCACTGTCGGACGTAATGTTGGTGATTGAACCCATGGGACACGACGCGCTCGCATTGCCCCACTTGGCGCTATCAGGGCCCGAACAAAAGGAGCGTTCAAGAATCGGCGTGTTAAACGAAGCTATCTGAACAGCGGGCCGGAGGGTTGTAAGGTTCGGCCAAGATTCATGCTTATACACAATCTGAGCATCATCTTCATACTGAATATTGGTGTCAAACGTTGGATTTCGAAAGTTGGCTAGGGGCCAATTCAAAGTCCCTGGCTTGTCGGAGAAGAGGGATCCATTCGTAGGCTCCTGGCGTGCCTCTGGCCAAGACCACTCCCCCTCCCGATCCCCCACCCTGGATCGGAAATTCTCATCACTCCCACGCAAATCCCTCCGCTGCATCATCCCAGGTTCGGAGGTACTCTTCCCCGTAACGTTGCCCCAAACAGTGATCTGTAAAACGTCCGGGCGTTTGGTACCGAACGCAGCTGCAACTACCAACGGATGGAATTGTAAATGGGTCGGCGAATGTACTATGTCATTATCCAAGCAGTTATCAAAAGTACTGATCAGAACTGAACGTGCCGAGCCTACGAACAGGGAAATAGTAAAGAGCAGTAACATGAAAGGGTATGAGGTGGAGGGTGAACGAAACAAGCAGTATAAGGATGATCGATGAGGTGTAGAAGTATATTTTGGTCGTGGTCTACGCAGAACAAGAGTGGATGGAGAGGAAAGTGAAATTTGTATCGATTTTGTAGAGGCACCAGGCGGCGGTGACGATAGCGACGACGACGGTGATTCCGTCGACATCGTGACAACGTTTCGCTGTACTGTGCCTGAAGTGTAAAAAAAACGATAACGAGGACAAAGGTAGATTGGTCAGTCTATTCCCAAGAGCCTCCCTTCTGTCTAGTGACGTGACATAGAAAGGAACGGGCTCAATGGAACCCTTTACAAGTTGGCTCACCTTTCCACCCCTCCCCCCACTAAAAATAGTCCCCTCACCTCCTTCACTACTTCACCTCAGCCCTGACGATCGGGATCACCCCCCAAAGAAACAAGCGAGAAATGATGGATCAGGACAGCCAACGGAAGCAGTAGCGACGGACCGCAGGCCTAACTCTTTCGGTGGTAAGTTAATGTCAGGCCCAAGGGGAGAGAAAAATAAAAAAGATATGATGTCGGACACGGTGGTGATTGTCGATGGGGGTTTATCCTTTCTTCGCCAGTGTTTTGCAGGAAGAAAGCGCGGTGACCGGAGGCTGTGCTGGTGTCGCTTGGCTAGTTAGTTGTCTCAAAATTCTCGATTGATGAGCTTAACGAATTAATGCTTCCGATCCCTGGTACGATTTCTGCTCACGGATGGGAATCAAGTCGCCTGGTCTGTCGCTCTTCCAATCAGTTGGAGCGCACCCGCTCGGTCCCTCCTCGATCAACACGAAAGCAAACACCCTTCACGGAAGAGAAAAAGAAGAAAATAAAACGAGAGAAACCGTGGTAAGGTAAGGGAGTCCGCGGCGTGATTGGCCGATGGCCGACTTCTGAGGTCGTCGCGTGTCGCGAGGTGCTGCACGGGTGCGATTCGAGGTGAGAAGCAAAGCAGGCAGGAGGAGAGAGAGAAAAGAGGATAAATGCAGGGTAGCAGCCGAGAAATCCGGAGATGAGCCCAATTGATGCCAGGGAATACTGTGAATGCCGGAGGTCTCCTCCTTCCTTGTCCTCTCAAGGGAGTAAGTTATTGCGGAGGAGGAGGAGGAGGGGGAGGAGGCTGACTAGAACTATTCGGATTCAAGTTCTCCGGGAGGGCGGTACAGTAGGGCAGAAGGATCGAGAGAAGCCCTCGAGAGAAGCCCCCAAGACAAGACAACCAAATGCAACCCTGGGGTGCAGTGCTTGTACCGCTACCGCATCCGCGCTGTGGGCCAAGAGAAATAAGAAATATCACAAAAACGGTGTCAGACGGTTGATTGGCTAGGAAACTTCAAACTCCTCTTCCGCCAGGCAAGAGAAGCACCATCATGCGCTGTTGAAGCCCCGTATCGTACTCGTATGAGTACAGTCTCATTCATTCAACAACAATGAAAAAGCAAAGAACATCATCATCAACCACCTGGCCCAGCTTGACTGACACCAAGGCCTTTTGATCGCATCATTCTTTTCACCATCCAGACGACACCCTACTCTACCGGCGCGTGGCCCATTTAACCACATGAGAGGAAGCCCCATCTCAAAACTCCCCCCGTCAGGCCTCTGTTCCCCCAGATCTTATTTCATGCCGTTAGGGCATGCGGTATCGCATTGTGCACTGCGCTCGAGTACCAGTTCTTCTAGTACTCGTACAGGTACTTGCACAAGCGCCGTTTGGCTAACTGTGATGCTTGTTTCTTTTTCTCCACTTGACACTTCCAATAATAGTACTTGTAGTCCTCTCCCATCATAATCATCTGTCCGTGACGAGAGATCCCGTGTCTGGGAGTTCACGGAACGGCCTTTTGGCTTTGAGGCTGTGTTGGCTAAATATAGACCTCCACCCGTGCAACGTCGCACCTCCAACCTGAGTTCTTTGAAACTCTACCCCACTGCGCTCCACTGAGGAACTCAGCCCCGGAGTGGGAAAACATTGATGCGAATTTTTTCCAGCTGGTTGGAGGGCCTCGCTTTTTTTTGCCCAAGTCGCATACCAGGTAGATCCATTTCGAGACTTGGCATTCGAGAAAAACTATATTTTCCACCCTGGGGCTGAGTGCCTCTATCTTGGTCCAGCTGTCGAGCGCATCCGAGTCGATTTCGCGGTCGCGTGCAGTGCAATTGCATCGTGTACTTGACCCTTATCGATTAGAAAGGCGGCAGATGGCCGATAGATAGCCTGCGATACGGGAACGCATATGTTGATAGTTTATCCATCTAGATTAAGTGTTACGGTCGAGACTTGGCTGTCCCCTCGAGTGATCATCTATGAGCCTAAATAGTTACATGTATGCGGTGCTACGGGGTCACGACAGGCCACTATATGGGTGATTAGTTCCGCGATACTACTCACTCTCGGAGCGGAGAACCCCGCTGTATCGTGCAGTTTTTGCTTCAATGGACATCTCGAGCATGGTACATTGTGGGCTCGCTAGTCGCGATGGAGGATGTGCCTTCTACCTTAAAGAGCGGAACGGTTCGAGCACGGCTACTTCTTTGGCATTCAAGATGAGAATCTGCCATTATCATAGGCCCTAGAGTTATTCAGCTGGGTCTGTGCTGCACGGTACCTGGAAGGAGGTAAGTGTGGTGAATTGTCAGCAACCCAGTATTCAGCTGAGCAGCTGAGAGGAGAGCTCGTTTAGAAATGTGCACTCGTACCTGTCGCCTTCCTTACCTAACGCAAGGCACAAGGAACGCATCATGATGTGGAATAAAAATAAATATAAAAAAAATAGACCGAGTTGTGTGCTGACCGTTCAAAATTCCTCAAATTCTTGCACGGGAAGACACTGCCCACGGAGGCTGGCAATTGGCAGGGAAGGCTTATCGGCGTGATTAGCACACCATAAGCCCGGGATACCAAGCTTCTACCAAGTCTAATCGATCATGGATAGCGATGTGGAAGCAACAAAAACACTTTTTGGTGGGTAATAGACAATGCATCCACCGCGGTGAACCCCCACCACTGCAAATCACCTTATCTACGGAACCCCAAATTGAGACCGGCTGGAGCAGGTACCCTACCAAGCTTCTGACGGGCACAGCCAGTGGCGGTAGCCCATACCCTTCGATGCACCATGTCGCACTCTCGTCGAGTGCACTATTTTTACTCATCGTCCATGCAAAAGTTCAACCACCATGACCGGCCTTCCTCCAGTCAAACCTGACCAAAATAGCCCTTGCAAAGCTGCCCAATGCGATCGTGCTTCCCAATCGAGATTCCCAGAAGATCCTTGCTTCTCCATTTCGAAGGGCAGAAAAAAGAGAAAATCCGACCAAATAGGGTCTGGTTAGTGTCAACTGCTTTGCACGGCCTCGAGTTTTCGAGTTTGAGGTGAAAGCAGAGACAAGGTTCTTCGAAATCAAGGCATCTAATACGGCGAGCTACCAGTGACACATCACAGCGCAAGACCCACCTTCCCCTCAATCTAACCCGTTTATTCATTCATTTGTTTGACATTGTGCACTTGACATAGGAACCAAATCAAGAACGGTCCAACCCGTTTCCGCGGAATACGGCGTTTGTCAGAGGTATCGATTGACAGCGCTGATAGTTAATGTTTGGTTTAGGCTCTAGAGGGGTATTGGCAATACGTGTTTGACCCGGAGGTGCTTGCGGAGAAATCCCTGTGTGCGGAACTTTTGCAACATGAGGCATCACTCGATTCACGCGGCCTGAGAGGATTAGGATCCAATGATGCAACGACACAATTTGCCCAGAGGAGTGACGGAGTTGGAGAGGGGAGAGTGTTTTCACTGGCCATAGTCAAAAGATAGTGTACTAGGGGGGGTTGGGTCCGCCTTGTCCGTAATGTTTCTCTGCCCCGGTAAGTTTTCTCTGTATATTTTCCCGGGCAATTTATCATTCGAGATGTAGCTTACCCATAGTGAAGTAAACCCGAGCAACACGGCACGATAGGTGACTTTAGAGGCCCAAGGAAATATAATTAACCGAGACGTCTATATCTAGGTGCTCAACACGAGCACTCCAAACTTCTAATTCCTCGGAGGGTGATTTTTACCAACAGCACAAGCCTCTAAAAGTCACCAATGGCTCTTCTTAGAACCTTTGGTGGGAAACTCGGTTGGGTCACTGCAGTCCTGGATGCAAGGTGTCGAGTAATAGCGGAGGTAATAGAGATGATGAGAATCTATTGCAAGTGCTCTCATCAACAAACCATACCACCCCTTTTAACTGCGTACCGCATGCTAACAGAACCACTGCAGGAACGACGGCACAAAAAGTGGCATCAGCTTCTTTCAGAATATAGATCATGGAAGCGATAGATCGTCTGACATTTCCCTCGCTCGGAAAACCTACTTTTCCCGAATCCCAGTTTTGTGAATGATCCCGGCACGCCTCTCAACTACCAAACCCCTAATCGCACTTTTTCAAAGCAAGATCCAACTTGACTCAGCGGACATTAACACCTTGAAGCTTAATCTAGCTGATATGGTGAGATGGAATTCCCCAATTGGAGACGCGGGATTTCTAAAAACCTATAATAGCCGTCAGTAGTCCTACCCAAAACACGCAATCACACTTGGATTATCACCGACTCCGTTCTGCACACCCTAGGCCCTGCTCCCGTCACTCCGCCCCGATACCTTAGCGGTGGTCTAACAAAAAATGCACACTTGACATTATATAGGAACGTCCGGAACAAACCCCGGGACCGTTGGACCGGCCGAACCCACCTGGACAGCTCTTGGATCGCGTCAGCGGCCTGAGGATAAAAATAAACACTATTCACTGCGGATAAATTGCCCTCTGGACAGATATTAACGCCATCGATAGCACCGTCTTTCACATAGAATCTTAACTATTCCCTGGCACAAACCTCGTACCTTCTCAAGTTTCTTACGTATGACCCTTTTCGGAGAGGGAAACTGCTGAGTCTAGCACTTCCCTTAGATTTAATAGTTCATCTAAACTTGCTCTTTTCCTCACAGGCTGAGTTAGCTTAGACAACACCTGGCCTCCCATCTCCCCAGGGTCATGGGGCACCTCAAGTCAGGAGTAGCAGCAGCAAGACGTTAAACGCAACACCAGAACCTACTCCCACTACGGCCCCCAGGAAAAAGTCTACAATCCCCTCCCCCGATTTCGGATATTGAAGGAGTAGGATGGCATAAACCAGTCCACAAACCAGTCTTTCTAGTCTACCGCCCCGGAAATCGCCCTGAAATCCCCGTCTAAGTTGTCGCGAGGATTTGGCTGTTGAAGCGGGGATAAAAGAGTAAGCGGGTCCTTTCAAAGTACCCCGGAACCACTAAATTTAGTCTTGGGCAGGGTACCCTCGGTGGTCAGCGTGGACACTGGTATTAAAGCTATCAGTACAATCCCAGAACTCGAGCTATTCTGTAAGCGTGTGAGGCATGTACGGAGTGCTTACCAAAGAGCTCCGCACACGCCCAGCCATCCGATACATCGTTTTTGTAAATTACCCGCTCCTTCACTGAATTGGAACTATTGTAAAGAAATAAATAATACTCAATAACCCACCCATCTATCCATCACGACTCTCCTAAGCACCTTGTCTAAGTTTACCCCCCAACAACCAAGACAAGGAAACAAAAGGAAACCATCCCCGAACCCCGCCCAAGCATTCATGATAGTCAACCTATGATATCCATCCTACCTCAACCCATCATATAATACCCCACGGGACATTTCCAAAATTCCAGCAGGAACCTAACCCCCAACACTCCAACCCTAAAACCGGAAGAACCCACAGAGCAAAAAGGACAATAATCAAGAAGTATAGCTCACACCCTACTCGTAGAAAGAAAGAAAGAGGAAGAAGGCAAAAAAGCTCCCACAAATTATAAGTCACGTGCTAAGGCTCGTCATGCGCAATCACTCGTTTTCTACAGCCAACCCCAGACGGAGGTCGAAACACACACCAAAATTGCTGGTTTTCGAGCTATGATATCGTAACCAAAACCACCATGGGACAAAGAAAAGAAAAAACTAATTCGCAATAGTAGCACCCATCTAAAAAAGTGTAGGATTTTTTTATTTATCTTTCCCTTCAATTCTGCTAGAGCACAGCAGTGAGGAGTTGAATGTTGTTTTCCCAAGGTATGATATCGGACCTGCCAAGACCTGGTTTTGTATTATCGTATATTGGAAAGATGTATTGCGATAGCCTTACTCGGTTCGTGTATCCATAGCTCTCTATCGTACTTGCTTGAACAAACTTGAGATGGGAATTTGGAGTGGATGTGTTGTACTTGGGCGTGCTATATTTTTTAAAAGGCTCCCAAAGATAGGCTTGAGGTGTCTGCGGGGGTATAGTAGCTCGGGAGCCTACGATTTTTGTGTGTTTGGCTTCTGTCTGGGTGCCCCGCGAGCCCCATTGCTAGCGTGTTCTGGTATTGTACCGCTGTTAGGTTAGGTCCGTCACGGGCTCAAGTTCGGCACTGGGCTGAATGGGGGGGGTGGGGACTCGCCTTGGTACAGAGTGGGGGGTATACGGCGGGCTTCTCTGCAGATACTTCACGGATCGTTCGTGGATTGGGATTCTGCTGGTTGTGGCGTATCGTTTGTGCGTTTCTTGTGAAGTGCGTTACAGGGAGTGCGGCGGTGTATTATGTGGTGATCTGTTGCGGGTTTCTCATCGTGTACTGTACTCGAGTACTCGTATAGTGAGGGCAAAAACATAAGGCAGGCATCAAGGCGATATTGGTTTGCCACATTTGGGTGGCTTGTGTGGAAGCCCCGCGTCTATGTAAAAGCCTGAAGACCCCCGCTTTTGTTCAGCTCCCAGAAATTCTTCAACCGAGAATATCCAACAACTCCTCCACAATAGCGGAAATGTCTCAATATCTCACTAACTCCTTTAACACGAACTCTTTTAATAATGTGTCGAACAACTACACTGTTACCGACGATCGGTCTCAACTCCTTGCCTGGCTGTCACCTCTAGAGCCCAGGCTACGCCATCGGGATATTCAAGAGCGCCGCATCGACAACATTGGGGAATGGCTCATGCAAACCGAAGAATTCAGAAGTTGGCATGACTGGAGTGGGGAAGGTGAAGGTGATAAGGCGGTCTTGTTTGGCTATGGAGATCCTGGGGCTGGCAAAACATTTATTAGGTACCGCAATAAAGATTATTCTTGGGGAGAGAAGAGGAAGGGTTAGTGCTAACATGCCACCATGTTAGTTCGCTGGTAGTGGACAGGTTGTGCGACCGAGCTAGAGGACGGAGCACCACTGTTACGTGCTTTTACTTTGACTTTGCGGCGCGGAAGGAGCAGTCCGCCACAGCCATGCTGGGTTCCTTGCTAAAACAGATAGTTAGCGGGATGGAAGCGATCCCAGAAGATATATCGCGGGCCTTTCAAGAGCAGAAAAAGGCTATTGGTGGACGGGAACCTCAGCTTCTTGATATTGTGAAGATGCTACAGACCATCACATCCTCACAACGCACATTTGTGTGCATAGACGCTCTTGACGAATGCGCGGCGGCACATCGAGTCAAGATCCTTGATTCACTAAAACAAATCCTGGAGAAGTCCCCGGAAACACGAATATTCATCACTGGGAGGCCCCATATTCGGGCTGAGATGGAAAGGCGTCTTGGCGGACATATGGCGAGTGTATCTCTATGTCCTAACAAAGAGGATATTATCAGATACCTTCGTGTAAGGCTGGGCGAGGATGAGACGCCAGATGCCATGGATGAGAGTCTGATAGCAGATATTCTGGAGAAGATTCCCGAGAGTGTATCTGAAATGTACGTAGCAATGATACTTGGAATCCCACCCCGCATCATCCGCTGACAGATATCTAGGTTTCTACTGGTTTCCTTAAACATCGAGGCAATATTGCATGAATCAACAATCTATCGGAGACGGGAAAAGCTAAGGAAAATTGCGGATGGGTCGGAGTTGGGGGGTGTTTATGGTGCGGCGATCGCGCGGATAAAGGCGCAAGATGGGGATAAATCGAGACTCGGGATGGCGGCATTGTTGTGGATCAGTCATGCAGAACGGCCGTTACGGGCGAATGAGCTCTGCCACGCCCTCGCAGTCGATCTAGGCCCCACGGATTTCAATATCGACAATGTCCCTTCGGTGTCGACATTGGTTAACTGCTGTCAAGGACTTATTGCTATAGATAAGGAGGCATCAACTGTGCGATTGATCCACTTTACTCTCCAGGAGTATCTCTCCGGCCATCCCGATATATTCAGTAGACCTCACTCGGCAATGGCGGAAATCTGTTTGACCTATCTGGGTTCAAAACAGGTGAAAGCCCTTTCGACCCGTCTTTCCCCTGGTACCTGGACCATGCCCTTTCTTGCATATTGCTCCGTGTACTGGGGAGTCCATGCAAAAAGGGAGCTCTCTGACAGCGCAAGATCGCTTGCCCTGGAGCTATTAAGGGGGGATTGTGATCAGATATCGACCCAATTTCTTCTAGCGCGAGTCGATGATTTGGCTCGTGGGAAATCCGATGCTTTCTTCCCATTCAGTGGACTACACTGCGCAGCGTTCTTCGGAATTACTGAAGTTGTGACTACTCTGATAGGGATGGGATGTCACGATATCAACGGGGGAGATTTTTCTGGCCGCACGCCACTTGCATGGGCTGCTCATAATGGACATGCGGGAATGGTGAAAACTCTACTCGAGTGGGAAGAGGTCAACCCCGATAAGGCAGATAATGACGGTCGGACACCGCTCTCATTTACCGCTACGGGCGGACATGAGGGAGTGACGAAAATACTGCTCGGGCGAGGGGAGGTCAATCCCGACAAGCCAGATAGTTCCAACTGGACACCGCTCATGCATGCCGCTTGGTCTGGACATGAGGGTGTGGTGGAGGTGCTACTCGCACGGGAAGAGGCCAATCCCGACAAGCCAAATAATTACGGCTGGACACCGCTCATGCATGCCGCTTGGAAAGGACATGAGGGAGTGGTGAAAATACTACTCGGACGGGAAGAGGTCAATCCCGACAAGCCAAATAATTACGGCTGGACACCGCTCACGTTTGCCGCTTGGTCTGGACATGAGGGTGTGGTGAAAATACTACTCGGACGGGAAGAGGTCAATCCCGACAAGCCAGATAATTACGGCTGGACACCGCTCTCGCATGCCGCTGGGCTTGGACATGAGGGAGTGGTGAAAATACTCCTCGCACGGGAAGAGGTCAATCCCGACAAGCCAGATATAAACGGCTCGACACCGCTCTCGTATGCCGCTAGGTCTGGACATGAGGAAGTGGCGAAAATACTACTCGGACGGGAAGAGGTCAATCCCAACAAGAGAAATGATGATTGGCAAACACCGCTCTCGCTTGCTACTGCTCATGGCCATGAGAGGGTGGCAGCGCTCCTAATCTCTCGCCAAGCGGTAATCCCCAGTACCATTCAAGCCACTGCCCCGGGTAAATAGCCACCGTCCTCTCCTCTTGGAGTATGTCTCCCATGTCGACTGTCCTTCGACATCACCCTTTACAAACGAAGGAAATCCCATGAGACGGGAATGCACATATACACCATACCCTCCTAACCCCCCCCCGGGATTCGCTTTGTAGTCGAGTGAGAATTTATGGATTTCTATTTAAAATGTATAGTAGAGCTTGGTCTGTAACGTGGGGGGGATTATTTTGCTGTTGTGAGAAGGTCTAGTGTTGTGTACTGGTGGTGGGTGAGTTTACTCGTGTATGATACTTTGCTACGTGGGGTTTTGCTTGATTTTTTGAGAGGAGGGGGTGTATATGAAGAGTTGGTGATCTGCTGCTAGGGAAACGAGGGATTGAAGGGGGACCAGAGAGGGTTGTGTCAAGTTTCCTAATTGTGGATTGAGGGATAGTTGAGAATGGTGTAGCGACAGTGGACGGAACTGGAGGGGAGATGGGAAGGGTATATACGGTGGATCATAAATTCCGTTATTTTGCTTGATGCCCGGATTTCGATAGAAGAAGAAAATGGAGTATCATAATATTATATAAACTACAATAAAGGTATCTTGGTCGGTCCATGATCGTTACACATATATCTCCCCCCCCTCCTTCCCCGCACGTATGTCTCTATTCTTCTTCTACACACTTCTGCCGGATTGAGACGGGGGATCTAAGGGATCAGCTTCGAAAATTGAGCCATCATAACTACAAAACAAACTGAAATGATGCACAACTTTCTAGAATATAAGATAGCTTCCACAGTTGCTTGCTTCTGACGAACGAATGGGCTGCCTCTAGCGACTTTATCGGATAGAAAGAAAGGAGAGGCACTGCGAATGATACTGTTTATACCCTTCGTCGGAATAATGCTATGATGGAGAAATTGAAACTAATGGAGGTGCTATCGATCATGTGCTCCTGTGTTGACGGGAGGAGTGGTTCTAGTGTGTATTCTCTATGGAGGTTGCTATCATAGCTACGGTTCACCTTTAGTATCATAGTGAAAACTCTACTCGTACGTGTGATAGCTCTCTGTATCCGTATATGCCCTATACATCCGCTCTTGCCCTAGAGCGTTCCCATGTCCACACTTCAGTGCTCCTCCATACACGCGAGCGCTCCCTTTACCTCCGCTATCTCTGCTCCCAATACAGTGCTCCACTACTGGGATTATTATGCCATCAGAAACTAGGTGAGAGGGAATAGGAGGGGATAAAACTCTTGAATTGGGTAGTGTTGCAAGTGAGGGTCTGGAAGACAGCAAGAGGAATAGAAGAGGTGGAAAGTGAGAGGCTATACATGATTAGTGGAGAGTGGTATCATACGGTATGTTCAACGAACAGCGACCGACACTTCGCTCGTTCTCACAACCCCTCCCTCGATTTCGGATATTGAAGGAGTAGGATGGCATAAACTAGTCCATAAATCAATCTTTCCAGCCTACCGCCCCAGAAATCCCTTAGAAACCCCCGGTGAAGCTGTCACGTGGATTTGGCTTTGGGAGCGAGGATAAAAGAGTAGGCGGCCCCCTTCAAAGTACCTCGGAACCACTAAATTTAGTCTTGGGCAGGGTACTCTTGGTGGTTAACACGGACCCTGGTATTAAAGCTATCGGTATCATACAACCCTAGAAGCTATGATGTAAGCGCGAGGCATGTACGGAGTGCTTACCAACGAGCTCCGCACACACCCAGCCATCCGATACATCGTTTCTGTAACTATCCGCTCCTTCACTGAATTAGAACTGTTGTGAAGAAATAAATAATACTCAATAACCATCCATCACCATCCCCTTGAGTACCTTGTCTAAGTTCACCCCCCAACAACCAAACAAGGAAACAAAAGGAAACCACCCCCAGACTCCACCCAAGCATTCATGATAGTCAACCTATCCATCCTACCTCAACCCATCATCGTATAATATGATATGGCATAACCAAACCCACACCCCACTCGTAGAAAGAAAGAAAGAAGAAGAAGGCAGAAAAGGCCCCCACAAATCATAAGTCACGTGCTAAGACGCGTCATACGCAATCACTCGTTTCTATACCACCTGCCGAAAACCCGGTAGGAGTCGTTCGTTTAGTATGATATTACTAGAGAGGAAATCTACTCCGTGCGTCCAGCCTCCCCTCTTAACTACCTAATAACAACCAAAGGCTCTCAAAAGATGGAACTGCTATCCGCTGCCCGATTGGCGACCAGATCCAGGAATGAATATACATTAGGTGCTCGCTGGTTGATCTTAGACAATCTTGTGTAGAGGTCCATTCCAATAGAGTACCCAGGTCCTGGGACATCATTCATGATCCAGGATTTCTTCTGACAATCCTCGGCACTTGGTCGATCCTCCGGAATAGGTTGTAGAACGTCACGGAGGAAGGAGACACACGGGATACTGAAGCCAATGTTGTCAAACGCTAGGGGCGAAGAGGATGCGGCCAGGGCGTACTTCCATACCTGGACGGGGTCATTAAATAAGAGATTGCCGGCGGACATCCTGTACAAGATACACCCGAGGGACCAAATGTCTACTCTATTGGTCTTTGGTTGCGATGTGTCATGCGCTTCAGGCGCCATATAACCCTGTGTGCCAGTGGTGGTTTTCAGATACGTGGAGGCGTTAGAGAGTGGGATGCGCTTTGAGGTACCAAAGTCACCGATTTTAACACGGAGGACATTGGTCTGATTCTCCGGAAGGTAGAGGAATATGTTCTGGTGACTATTAGGTTTTGACAATAGGGGTTTGGGAGAGGGGGGGTACAGACTTCGGGCTTCAGATCGCGATGCGTGATTCCTTCCTTATGCATTATTGCTAATCCGTGGAGCAGCTGCTTGATTACAACCTTTGTATCACTTTCGTTCCACCGATAGCCATCGGCAAAGCTCTGCGACATATCCCCCATCGGGATATACTCCATTGCAATGTACATGTAGTGAGTGTCCTCGTAGGTAGAGTTAAATTTGACAAACCACTCATGCTACCCAGATGTCAGACAAGACTTGACGTAAATTAAACAAGGCCAAGGCCGGTAATAACACAATGCAAGCTCGGGCAAAACTTACCCTTGCCAATAGCTGTAAATTATTTATCTCAGCTTGATACCGCTTGAAAGTAAAGTTTGGCAAGGCCCGCGGTATCCTCTTTACAGCCCATAACTCAGGGGACTTCATTCCAGGTATGTGAACATTCTCTAGGAATACAATTCCGCAGGCGCCAGTACCGATTCTATAATCCAACCTCCAAGCTGGTGGTTCCCTAACAGGGGCACGATGGGCTCCTACTGCTTCAGGCTGGGGTCTGTGACTTAATGACTTAGGATCCTTGGATTCAGTATCCCCACCAGTGGGCGTAGATTTTGGTATATCTAGTGACCTTTCCTCCGCTAAATCACTGGCTGAAATTAATCGTCGCTTCTTTTTTGCGGTGACTGAGGATATGGAATCGGACTCGCTTCGCTTAGACTTCCTTCGGGGTCGGGGTGGACTGGGGGGCTCCGGAGCGGATTCGCGACCAAACACCGCGGTAGTGTTGTCATATTTAGAAGGGTTAATCGAGGAGGAGCGGCGAGGCGGGATTTTCAGGTATAGTGAGGAAGCGGAGATATAGTTGGAGCGGCGTGAGGAGGAAGGTGCTGTTTTTCCGTCTGTTGTCTTTTTAGGTTTGGGAGAGGAGCCTTTATGGGTCGGTGAAGGATTCCTCGCTTTGTCAGTCCTGCTCTCTCTTCCGCCTCCAGCCTTGTCCCAAGCTTTCTTTAGCATATCTACCTCCTCCTTCCAGAGCTCCCCCTTCCTTTCTCGTGCAATGTCCACATATGATTTTCCCTTGCTATCCCGTCGCCTAGGGTCAACACCTTGCTCCAACAAGTACCGTAGCACTACAAGGTTCCCTCGACCGATAGCAGCAAGCATAGGCGTTTCTTCTCCAGCGGGAATCGATGTATCCTGGCTCTTTCGGCTACCGTCTCGCCCAGGATTTCCAGGTTCAGGGTCCACAATAGCGTTGTGAGCTAAGAGTAAACTAACAGTATCAGCATGGCCACCCTGAATGGCGCCGATTAACGATGCAGTATCGGGCTTAGCCCCCCTCTCTAATAACGCATGAACCATCTGCTGGTCTCCCTCCCGCGCCGTTTCTCTGAGTTTCAGAAGACCATTCTTCCTAGCGTCCAGCCGTAACAAACCCCTTCGGATTTGCTCCATCCGAGTGATCCGGTGGCGGTTTGCAGTTGGAGCTGAGGGAGCTTGTGGGGATTGATGAACTGGACTTGCTACCGATGGATCGCGAGAGGAGTGACTGTCAGCAGCAGCGCTAGTCCTTGGATTCTCATCATCAGAATAGCGTCTCGTGCGGAGTTTGTTGATGGCAACTTTTAGAAGGTCCTCAATCTCCTGGAACACGTCCGGAGTCTCACGATTGGCATCGTTTGCATCCAAAGCTGTCTGTCCCTGTCTATTCCGTTTCCGCGGGTCGGCACCGAGTTCCAGAAGGTATTTGGCAACATCAGTATGCCCATTGTCGACGGCATCCAGCAGTGGTGTATCCAACTCTAGTCGGGAGGGAATATCAAGCCATGCCCCATTATTTATCAAAACCTTGACGACGCCTAGATGTCCATGAAGACAAGCCTCATGTAAAGGCATATAACCCGCATTATCCTCTTCATTTAAAAACTCTTTCCCTTGGCTAAGAATAGTTTCGACCTCAGCGACAGCCCCTCTCTGGCATGCTCGGTGAAGATGTGTCCGACCAGCAGTATCCCTCCCCGGTTTGTGAGACATACTTGCCGGAGAACCAGGTGTCCAAACAGATGATTGAGGACGGTGTGGGTGACGAGAAGTGTATGCAGGGGTACCGTCTCGAGATGAAGGTGACGAAGGAGCCTCGTCACCAGAACGCTTTTCCCGCGACAGCGAATTTAATGGGGCAGGTATTTTTCGATATTTTACCCGTTGTCCAGCGTGATTTCTCACTTTAATTTGTGCGCTAGATTTGAATGGACTTAACGAATGTGGAGAGGGAGGTGAGGATTTTATTGGAAGGTGTGATTCTACGTCGCGGCCGACTACCGGTATAATATGTTGCCCCCGGCTTTCTGCCGTACAAACTCGGATGGGAAACTGGGATGGATGTGTTGTGCTTGGGCGTGCTATATTTTCGAAGCCTTCCTGAAGATAGGTTTCGAGGTGTCTGTGGGAGTATAGTAGCTCGGGAACCTGCAATTTTGAGGCGTTTGGCCTATCTGGGTGCCGAACGGCGCCCTATCGCCGGCGTGTTCTGGTACAGGTGATAAGGCAGTCAGTCAGGTTCAAGTTCGGCACTGGTTGATGCGAGGTGGGGACTCCTCGCCTGGAGTGGGGGTACACGGTAGGCTTTTCCCTACAGCTACTTCATGGAGAGTTCGTGGATTGGGATTCTGCTGGTGGCGGTGTATGGTTTGCGTTTCTTGTGAAGTGTGGGTTACCGGGGGTGTATTATGTGGTGATCTGCTGCGGGTTTCTTATCGTCTACGAGGCTGGCGACAAAAATCACCGCTAGATGAAGGTTTTCCACTGAAAACAGCCATACTCACGACTTTCCAACCACCAATCTAGTAAAGCAATCCAAACCAAATCATCCACATGTGACATAATTCCCTAGATTCTACTCTCTAGCCCTTTTGAACTCTGTATCTAAACTGGCTGAGGAACTATCAAGGGAGTAATGGTTGGTACATTGGTCTTGGCGCAATTTTTGGCTATTTTGTATGGGAAATGGCGAGGCTTGGCGCTGTTTTCAACTTCAACTTTACAATGTTGCATGCCAAAGCGGCCACTGGCTCTTTAAAGATCTGTAAGCACTTGAGGACATATTTGAGGGAATTTTGGACCATAATATGAATTTTCCATTTTTTTTAGCCTCAGGATGCATTAAATGAAGAGTGCGAAGTAGACCGGTTTGGGCGGTACGTGCCACTCTAGCGGTGATTTTTGTCGCCAGCCTCGTACTGTACTCGAGTATTGGAGGCAAAAACATAAGGCAGGCATCAAGGCGATATTGGTTTGCCACATTTGGGTGGCTTGTGTGGAAGCCCCGCGTCTATGAAAAAGGCTGAAGAGTCGAAGACCCCCGCTTTTGTTCAGCTCCGGGAAATTCTTGAACCGAGAATATTCAATAACTCCTCCACAATAGCGGAAATGTCTCACTCCTTTAACACAAACTCTTTTAATGTGTCGAACAACTACTCGTACACTGTTGCCAATGATCGGTCTCAACTCCTAGCCTGGCTGTCACCTCTAGAGCCCAGGCTACGGCACCGGGATATTCAGGAGCGCCGCGTCGACAACATTGGGGAATGGCTCGTGCAAACCGAAGAATTCAGAAGTTGGTATGAATGGAGTGGGGAAGGTGAAGGTGATAAGGCTGTCTTGTTTGGCTATGGAGATCTAGGGGCTGGTAAAACATTTATTTGGTATGATACCGTAATAAAGATTATTCTTGGGGAGAGAAGAGGAAGGGTTAGCGCTAACATGCCACCATGTTAGTTCACTGGTAGTGGACAGGTTGTGCGACCGATCTAGAGGACAAAACGGACAAAACACCACCGTTACGTGTTTTTACTTTGACTTTGCGACACGGAAGGAGCAGTCTGCCATAGCCATGCTGGGTTCCTTGCTAAAACAGATAGTTAGCGGGATGGAAGCGATCCCAGAAGATATATCACGGGCCTTTCAAGAGCAGAAAAGGGCCATTGGTGGACGGGAACCGCAGCTTCTTAATATTGTGAAGATGCTACAGACCATCACATCCTCACAGCCCACATTTGTGTGCATAGACGCTCTTGACGAATGTGCGGCGGTACATCGAGTCAAGATCCTTGATTCACTAAAACAAATCCTGGAGAAGTCCCCGGCACACGAATATTCATCACTGGGAGGCCCCATATTCGGGCTGAGATGGAAAGGCGTCTTGGCGGACATGTGATGAGTGTATCTCTATGTCCTAACAAAGAGGATATTATCAGATACCTTCGTGTAAGGCTGAGCGAGGACGAAACGCCAGATGCCATGGATGAGAGTCTGATAGCGGATATTTTGGAGAAGATTCCCGAGAGTGTATCTGAAATGTACGTAGGGCAATGATGCTTGGAATCCCACCCCACATCATCCGCTGACAGATATCTAGGTTTCTACTAGTTTCCTTAAATATCGAGGCAATATTGCATGAATCAACAATCTATCGGAGACGGGAAAAGCTAGGAGGAATTGCGGATGGGTCGGAGTTGGGGGGCGTTTATGGTGCGGCGATCGCGCGGATAAAGGCGCAAGATGGGGATAAATCGAGACTCGGGATGGCGGCATTGTTGTGGATCAGTCATGCAGAACGGCCGTTACGGGCGAATGAGCTCTGCCACGCCCTCGCAGTCGAGCTAGGCTCCACGAATTTCAATATCGACAATGTCCCTTCGGTGTCAACATTGGTTAGCTGCTGTCAAGGACTTATTGCTATAGATAAGGGGGCATCAACTATGCGATTAGTCCACTTTACTCTCCGGGAGTATCTTTCCGCCCGTCCCGATATATTCAGTAGACCTCACTCGGCAATGGCGGAAATCTGTTTGACCTATCTGAGTTCAAAACAGATGAAAGCCCTATCGACCCGTCTTTCCCCTGAGATCTGGACCATGCCCTTTCTTGAATATTGCTCCGTGTACTGGGGAGTCCATGCGAAAAGGGAGCTCTCTGACAGCGCAAAATCGCTTGCCCTGGAGCTATTAAAGGGGAATTATCATCAGATATCGACCCGATTTCTTCTAGCACGAGTAGAGGGTTTCGCTCGTGGGGGATTTGATGCATTCCCCCCATTCAGTGGGCTACACTGCGCAGCATTCTTCGGAATTATTGAAGTTGTAACTACTCTGATAGGGATGGGATGTTATGATATCGATGGGGGAGATTTTTCTGGCCGCACACCACTTGCATGGGCTGCTCATAATGGACATGCGGGAGTGGTGAAAACTCTACTCGAGTGGGAAGAGGTCAACCCCGATAAGCCAAATAACCATGGCTGGACACCGCTCATGTATGCCGCTTTGTCTGGACATGAGGAAGTGGTGAAAATGCTCCTCGAACGGGAAAAGGTCAATCCCGACAAGCCAAATAATTACGGCCGGACACCTCTCTTGCATGCCGCTTGGAAAGGGCATGAGGAAGTGGTAAAAATACTACTCGGACGGGAAGAGGTCAATCCCGACAAGCCAGATAATTACGGCTCGACACCGCTCGCGTATGCCGCTTGGTTTGGACATGAGGGAGTGGTGAAAATACTACTCGGACGGGAAGAGGTTAATCCCAACAAGCAAAATAATAGGGCCAAACACCGCTCTCGCTCGCTACTGATAATGGCCATGAGAGGGTTGTAGCGCTGCTAAAATCTCGCCAAGCGGTAATCCCCAGTACCATTTAAGCCACTGCCTTGTAGAAATAGCCACCGTCCTCTCCTCTTGGAGTATGTCTCCCATGGCGACTGTCCTTAGACATCACCCTTTATAAACGGGGGGAAATCCCATGAGATGGGAATGTACATGTACACTATACCCTCCTAACCTCCCCCCCCCCCCACGGGCTTCGCTTTGTAGTCGAGTGAGAATTTATGGGTTTCTATTTAAAATGTATAGTAAGTTGGGGCTTGGTCTGTAACGAGGGGGGGGGTTATTTTGCTGTTGTGAGAAGGTCTAGCGTTGGGTAAGTTTACTTGTGTATGATACTTTGCTACGTGGGGTTTTGCATGATTTTTTGAGAGGAGGGGGTGTAAATGAAGAGTGGGTGATCTGCTGCTAGGGAAACGAGGGATAGAAGGGGGACCGAGAGGGTTGTGTCAAGTTTCCTAATTGTGGATTGAGGGATAGCTGAGAATGGTGTAGCGACAGTGGATGGAACTGGAGGGGAGGTGGGAATGGTATATACGGTGGATCATAAATTCCGTTATTTGGCTTGATACCCGGATTTCGACAGAAAAAATGGAGTATCACATATAAACTACAATAAAAGCATCTTGGTCGGTCCATGATCGTTACACATATATCTCCCCCCCTCCTTCCCCACACGTATGTCTCTATTCTTCTACACACTTCTGCCGGATTGAGACGGGGGATCTAGGGGATCAGCTTCGAAAATTGAGGTGGCTACAAAACGAGTGAAATGATGCACAAATTTCCAAAATATAAGGGATAGGGGAGCTTCCACAGTTGCTTGCTTCTGACGAACGGGCTGGCTGGCTCTAGCGACTTTATCGGGTTATGGACAGAAAGAAAGGAGAGGCACTGCGAATGATACTGTTTATACACCTTCGTCGGAATAATGCTAGGATGGAGAAATTGAAACTGATGGAGGTGCTATTAATCGTGTGCTCGTGTGTTTACGGGAGGAGAGGTCTGGTGTGTATTCTCTATGGAGGTTGCTAGCTACGGTTCACCTTTAGTATCATAGTGAAAACTCTGCTCGTACATGTGATAGCTCTCTGTCTCCGTATATGCCCCATACATCCGCTCTTGCCCTAGAACGTTCCCTTGTCCACACTTCAGTGTTCCTCCATACATGTGAGCGCTCCCTTTGCCTCCGCCATCTCTGCTCCTGATACAGTGCTTCACTACTGGGATTATTATGCCATCAGAAACTGGGTGAGAGGGAATAGGAGGGGCCAAAACTCCCGAATTGGGTAATGTTGCAGGTGAGGGTCTGAAAGACAGCAAGAGGAATAGAAGAGTTGGAAATTGAGGGGGCACACACGATTAGTAGAGGGTGGTATTCTTCCCTGGAGTGTTGATAGTGCCGAATTTCCCTACATCGTGCTAAAGAGGCACTAGAAAGATTAGCGTATTTCTTCGATTGGTGGATTCAATCTCATAGCGGTGTAAAGCTATCACATGACTCGGGATATTGGTTAGTAAATCTCAGCAGTTGCATTACTGTCGTGTCACTTCCGGTGAAGGCGTTCTTTGGTGGCTGTTTGGCAAAGACTTTCGATTGTTCAAAGACGGTTCAGAAAACAGAAAATAGGCACAGAGAAAAGCCGCACTCAAAGATCAAACTCTCCTTGAGAATCTCGGTTGTTGTGCTCCTTGCCTTCGTTGTTTTCAGACAAGCCCCTTTTCCTCCGAAATCTATACTACCTGCCAAGCTTTTTGTCTAAACCTAACCACGATCACATTACATGGTGTTTACCACTGTTTTCCCTATTGCCCATTTATCCGTCCGACATTACCTCAACTACGGCTAACATCGCTCTCATATCAGGTTTAGTGCTCCTATTGATGGAAAAATATTTGCATCGTAACTTGGCCTAAAATGCTTTTGATATCACTCGATTGACATATCTAGAAAGGTGGGGAGCTAGTTTTTTAGTTTGCATTTTAGCGTGATGTAGGGAAATTCGGCACTATCAACACCGCAGGGGATACGGTAAAGTTATGTTTAACGAACAGCGACTGACACTTCGTTGTCACAACCCCTCCCTCGATTTCGGATATTGAAGGAATAGGATGGCATAAACTAGTCCATAGATCAGTCTTTCCAGCCTTCCGCCCCAGAAATCCCTCAGAAACCCCCGACGAAGCTGTCATGAGGATCCGGCTTCGGGAGCGAGGATAAAAGAGTAGGCGGCCCCCTTCAAAGTACCTCGGAACCACTAAATTTAGTCTTGGGCAGGGTACTCTTGGTGGTTAACACGGACGCTGGTATTAATGCTATCGGTACAACCCTAGAAGCTATGATGTAAGCGCGAGGCATGTACCGAGTGCTTACCAAAGAACTCCGCACACGCCCAGCCATCCGATACATCGTTTCTGTGACTATCCGCTCCTTCACTAATTTAGAACTGTCGCAAAGAAATAAACAATACTCAATAACCCACCCACCCATCACAATTCTCTCAAGCACCTTGTTCAAGTTTACCCCCAACAACCAACCAAGGAAACAAAAAGGAACCATCCCCGGACCCCACCCAAGCATTCATGATGATCAACCTATCCGTCCTACCTCAGCCCATCATATAATACCCCACAAGACATTTCCAAAATTCCAGTAGGATCTAACCCCCGAACTCCAACCCAAAACCAGAAGAACCTACAGAGCAAAAAAGGACAATAAACAAGAAGTATGATATGACATAACCAAACTCACACACCCCACCCGTAGAAAGAAAGAAAGCAAAAAAGCTCCCGCAAACCATAAGTCACGTGCTAAGGCTCGTCATACTAAATCACTCGTTTTATACCACCAACTCCGTATGGGTCATTAATGTTGGAAATGATCCGCGGTCGGCTGAGTATGAGTGCGGCCGATAGATATATCCGTCACGTGCTTTATCAGGGCACACTGCAGCAACGGAGTTCACCAAAGTTTTCTTATCAGACCCACGTGACGGATATATCTATCGGCCGCACTCGTACTTTAAGCGGCGGAGAGAATAAAGCGTTTGCAGACCGCTTGATAGGTAGAGATAGTGCGGGCAGAACTTTACCGAGGGTGAAAAACAAGAGAGAGATTCAGGGTCAAAATGAGAGTTGCGTTAAGAGCAGTTTCATTGGTTTTAGTTTACTGTGTAGAAAGAATTTGTTGAGTGGAGTTAAGAGAGAAGAGAAGCGAAACGAAACAGAGCGCAAAGAAGACAAGTGAGCCCCATAGCCGGTGGCAACCAAGCTAAATGTATAAACAACCCAAGATATCCAACAATTCACCGTAACACCAAAATTGCTTTCAAGCTATCGTAATCCAGCAGCCGTAGGCAGAAACAGTATGAAAAAAAAAAGAAATCTGCTATAATAGCACCCATGTAAAAAAGCTGTGGGATTTTTGTTTTCCCTTCAATTCTGCCAGAGCGGTGAAGAGTTGAATGCCCTTTCCCAAGGGATCGCACTGTACAGTACATACCTGCCAAGACCGGGTTTTGTTTTATCATATATTGGAAAGATGTATTGCGATAGCTTACTCGGTTCGTGCGCCCACAGCTCTCTATCATATGATAGTTGTGGATATGTTATACTTTGGACATGCTATATTTTTTTGGGAATTTTTTTTCCCAAAGCGAAGTTTGCAGGTTGTCTGCAGAAATAGGATATCATAGCTCGAAGGTCTGTGGTTTTGGTGTTTTTTGGTGTCCCACGAGCCCTATTGCCGGCGTGTTCTAGTATCTACCGCTGGTAGGTTAGGTCGGTCACGGTTCAAGTTCGGCACTGGGCTAAATGGGAGGTGGGGACTCCTCGCCTTGGTACAGAGTGGGGGGCGGGGGTATACGGTGGGCTTTTCCGCAGATACTTCATGGATAGTTCGTGGATTGGGATTCTGCTGGTGGTGATGTATTGTTTGCGTTTCTTGTGAAGTGTGTTACCGGGAGTGCGGTGTGTATTACGTGGTGATCTGTTGCTGGTTTCTCATCGTGTACTGTACTCGAGTATGGTGGGGGCAAAAACATAAGGCAGGCATCAAGGCGATATTGGGTTGCCACATTTGGGTGGCTTGTGTGGAAGCCCCGCGTCTATGAAAAAGGCTGAAGAGTCGAAGACCCCCGCTTTTGTTCAGCTCCCAGAAATTCTTCAACCAAGAACATTCAATAACTCCTCCACAATAGCGCAAATGTCTCACTCCTTTAACACAAACTCTTTTAATAATGTGTCGCACTACTCGTACACTGTTGCCGACGATCGGTCTCAACTCCTAACCTGGCTGTCACCTCTAGAGCCCAGGCTACGCCATCGGGATATTCAAGAGCGCCGCGTCGACAACATTGGGGAATGGCTCATGCAAACCGAAGAATTCAGAAGTTGGCATGACTGGAGTGGGGAAGGTGAAGGTGATAAGGCGGTCTTGTTTGGCTATGGAGATCCAGGGGCTGGCAAAACATTTATTAGGTACCGTAATAAATATTATTCTTGGGGAGAGAAGAGGGAGGGTTAGTGCTAACATGCCATGATGTTAGTTCGCTGGTAGTGGACAGGTTGTGCGACCGAGCTAGAGGACAAAACACCACCGTTACGTGTTTTTACTTTGACTTTGCAGCGCGGAAGGAGCAGTCCGCCACAGCCATGCTGGGTTCCTTGCTAAAACAGATAGTTAGCGGGATGGATGCGATCCCAGAAGATATTTCGCGGGCCTTTCAAGAGCAGAAAAAGGCCATTGGAGGACGGGAACCGCAGCTTCTTGATATTGTGAAGATGCTACAGACCATCACATCCTCACAGCCCACATTTGTGTGCATAGACGCTCTTGACGAATGTGTGGCGGTACACCGAGTCAAGATCCTTGATTCACTAAAACAAATCCTGGAGAAGTCCCCGGGCACACGAATATTCATCACTGGGAGGCCCCATATTCGGGCTGAGATAGAAAGGCGTCTTGGCGGACATGTGGCGAGTGTATCTCTATGTCCTAACAAGGAGGATATTACCAGATACCTTCGTGTAAGGCTGGGCGAGGATGAAACTCCGGATGCCATGGATGAGAGTCTGATAACAGATATTCTGGAGAAGATTCCCAAGAGTGTATCTGAAATGTACGTAGGGCAATGATACTTAGAATCCCACCCTACATCATCCACTGACAGATATCTAGGTTTCTACTAGTTTCCTTAAATATCGAGGCAATATTGCATGAATCAACAATCTATCGGAGACGGGAAAAGCTAAGGAAAATTGCGGATGGGTCGGAGTTGGGGGGTGTTTATGGTGCGGCGATCGCGCGGATAAAGGCGCAAGATGGGGATAAATCGAGACTCGGGATGGCGGCATTGTTGTGGATCAGTCATGCAGAACGGCCTTTACGGGCGGATGAGCTCTGCCACGCCCTTGCAGTCGATCCAGGCTCCACGGATTTCAATATCGACAACGTCCCTTCGGTATCGACATTGGTTAGCTGCTGTCAAGGACTTATTGCTTTAGACAAGGGGGCATCAACTGTGCGATTGGTCCACTTTACTCTCCAGGAGTATCTTTCCGCCCACCCCGATATATTCAGTAGACCTCACTCGGCAATGGCGGAAATCTGTTTGACCTATCTGAGTTCAAAACAGGTGAAAGCCATTTCTACCCGTCTCTCTCCTGATACACGGGCCATGCCCTTTCTTGAATATTGCTCCGTGTACTGGGGAGTTCATGCGAAAAGGGAGCTCTCTGACTGCGCAAGATCGCTTGCCCTGGAGCTATTAAAGGGGAATTATGATCAGATATCGACCCAATTTCTTCTAGCGCGAGTAGAGGGTTTTGCTCATAAAGAATTTGGTGCTTTCTTCCCATTCAGTGGACTGCACTGCGCAGCGTTCTTCGGAATTATTGAACTTGTGACTACCCTGATAGGGATGGGATGTTATGATATCGATGGGGGAGATTTTTTTGGCCGCACGCCACTTGCATGGGCTGCTCATAATGGACATGCGGGAGTGGTGAAAACTCTACTCGAGTGGGAAGAGGTCAACCCCGATAAGCTAAATAATCATGGCTGGACACCGCTCATGTATGCCGCTAGGTTTGGACATGAGGGAGTGGTGAAAATACTACTCGGACGGGAAGAGGTCAATCCCGACAAGCCAAGTAATTACGGCTCCACACCTCTCTTGCGTGCCGCTGGTTCTGGACATGAGGAAGTGGTGAAAATACTACTCGAACGGGAAGAGGTCAATCCCGACAAGCCAAATAATTACGGCTGGACACCGCTCTTGTATGCCGCTCGGAACGGACATGAGGAAGTGGTGAAAATACTACTCGGACGGGAAGAGGTCAATCCCGACAAGCCAAGTAATTACGGCTCCACACCTCTCTTGCGTGCCGCTGGTTCTGGACATGAGGAAGTGGTGAAAATACTACTCGAACGGGAAGAGGTCAATCCCGACAAGCCAAATAATTACGGCTGGACACCGCTCTTGTATGCCGCTCGGAACGGACATGAGGAAGTGGTGAAAATACTACTCACACGGGAAGAGGTCAATCCCAATAATAGAAATGATTTTGGCCGAACACCGCTCTCGCTCGCTACTGCTCATGGCCATGAGAGGGTGGTAGCGCTGCTAAAATCTCGCCAAGCGGTAATCCCCAGTACTATTTAAGCCACTGCCTCGTGGAAATAGCCACCGTCCTCTCCTCTTGGAGTATATCTCCCCTAGCGACTGTCCTTCGACATCACCCTTTATAAACGGGGGAAATCCCATGAGATGGGAATGCACATGTACACCATACCCTCCTAACACCCCCCCCACGAGATTCGCTTTGTAGTCGAGTGAGGATTCATGGGTTTCTATTTAAAATGTATAGTAGAGCTTTGTCTGCAACGGGTAGGGAGGGGGGATTATTTTGCTGTTGTAGGAAGGTCTAGTGTTGGGTAAGTTTACTTGTGTATGATACTTTGCTACGTGGGGTCTTGCATGATTTTTTGAGAGGAGGGGGTGTATATGAAGAGTTGGCGATATGATGCTAGGGAAACGAGTGATTGAAGGGGGGTTAGAGGGGGTTGTGTCAAGTTTCCTAATTGTGGATTGAGGGATAGTTAATCTTGTAGTAAATGGTGTAGGGAGAGTGGATGGAACCGGAGGGGAGGTGGGAAAGGTATGTACGGTGGATCATAAATTCCGTTATTTGGCTTGATACTCGGATTTCGATAGAAAAAATGGAGTATTATAATATTATATAAACTACAATAAAGGCATCTTGGTCGGTCCATGATCGTTACACATATATCTCCCCCCTTTCCCACACGTATGTCTCTATTCTTCCACGCACTTCTGCTGGATTGAGACGGGGGATCCGGGGGGATTAACTCTATAAATTGGTCTAACTATTATACAGAACAGGTGAAATGATGCATAACTTTAACCTCCAAAATATGAGGGGGCTTCCCCAGTCGCCTCCGACGAATGGGCTGCCTCCAGCGAGTTAATCGGGTTATGGATAGAAAGGAGAGGCACTGCGAATGATCTGTTTATGCCCTTCGTCGGAATATGCCCTGATGAGGAAATTGAAACTGGGTGAGAGGGAATGGGATGAGCTAAAACTCATGAATTGGGTAATGTTGCAGGTGAGGGTCTGAAAGGCAGCAAGAGGAATTGAAGAGGTGTGAAGTGAGAGGCTATACATGATTAGTGGAGAGTGGTATCATGCGGTATGTTCAACGAACAGCGACTGACGTTTTGCTCGCTGTCACAACCCCTCCCTCGATTTCGGATATTGAAGGAGTAGGATGGCATAAACTAGTCCATAAATCAGTCTTTCCAGCCTACCGCCCCAGAAATCCCTCAGAAACCCCCGGCGAAGCTGTCACGAGGATTTGGCTTTGGGAGCGAGGATAAAAGAGTAGGCGGCCCCCTTCAAAGTACCTCGGAGCCACTAAATTTAGTCTTGGGCAGGGTACTCTTGGTGGTTAACACGGACGCTGGTATTAACTATCGGTACAACTCTAGAAGCTATGATGTAAGCGCAAGGCATGTACCGAGTGCTTACCAAAGAACTCCGCACACGCCCAGCCATCCGACACATCGTTTCTGTAACTATCCGCTCCTGCACTGAATTAGAAATATTCCAAAGAAATAAATAATGGTCGATAATCCACCCACCCACCCACCCATCCATCACGATTCTCTTAAGCACCTTGTCTATGTTTACCCCCCAACAACCAAAGCAAGGAAACAAAAAGAAACCATCCCCACACCACACCCAAGCATTCATGATAGCCAGCCTACCTCAACCCATCATACAATACCCCACAACACATTTCCAAAATTCCAGCAGGAGCCTGACCCCCAAACTTCAACCCTGAAACCGGAAGAACCTAGAGAGCAAAAAGGACAATAAACAACCAAACTCACACACCCCACTCTAGAAAGAAAGGAAGGAAGAGGAAGAAGGCAAAAAAGCTCCCACAAATCATAAGTCACGTGCTGAGACTCGTCATGCGCAATCACTCGTTTTATACAGCCAACTCTGTTGGAATAATGGCTTCAATGTGATGGAAGCACGCCTTTTTAGGCATGGTGGGAGCTCGCTCATTAGTCCTGTATCTAGATACCTCTCTGAGGTATAAGTGCCATGGTCTGGTACCCAAGAGACAACGCATAATGTTGATCCGGATTCTACAAGCGTATTCAGTTCATATTTATTCACCTCACCTACGAGATCTTCAACAGGTTAGGAGCCCGGTCTCGTAAATCTAACGGAATACCACAATATCTGCCTACTCTGTTCGCACCATCCGGCAAGAATCATGTCAGCTCTAAGTATCAACGACACAAGCCCACTCCCGGGGGACCGATATCGCTGCAAGTTTGGTGAGATCGAAAAACTGAATACAACTAACTATACACATTGGGCAAGAAATCTTCGTGCCTTTATGCGTGGTGAGGACTGCCTTAAGATTGTTCTTCGAGAAGAAGAAGAGCTATCCGTCAACAACTATACTCGGTGGAAGGAATTTCAGAGCAGAAAGGGAGCTGCCTATGCCTTGATCTTTACGTCCTGCAGTCCTGAGATTCAGGAGTATATTAGCAATATCGACGAGCCAGCTGATATGTGAGATACACTACATGAAAAGCTTGATGGGGCTGCCTCCCGTGCGGGTAGAACAATGATCGCTAGGCAGTTTAACCAGTCCAAGCCTGAGGCCAATCAGCCAATTCAATCCTATATCGCAAAGCTACTTCAGTACAGACGCTTAGCAGGAACGGAACAAGCTATTTCAGATGAAGCCTTCTCATCTCATCTGATCTCGACCCTGCCTATGATATTCAACAGCTTTGTCGATATTGTCCTCCATCAGGTAGAGGGATACACGGTGGAAAATCTGATTTCCAAAGTGGTAGAAGCAGAAGCCACTCTACAAACAAGAACGAAGGAACAAGGAAGTCTAAACACCTGCCTCACCTCTGGAAGTGCACTCTTTGCCTCGCAGGAATATTCACCTCATCTAGCAACCAAGGAAAACGCTTTCCTAATTGTATGAGTGGGCGATATAGTTATCGTGGGAACCAAAGGAGAAGAACCGGACGACAAGAGGTAGCCACATGCTGGTACTGTGGCCTTCGTGGTCATATGAGTCCGAATGTAGGACCAAGAAGCAAGCCACACCATTCAGTCATAGGACAAGACTTGAGAGTAATGGTTCGAGTGCTGCTGTCAGTGTCACCAGGGTCCAGGCACTAGTTACAATGAGAGGAAAGGTGTCAGCCTGTCAGGAGTGGGTAATTGACTCGGGAGCCACACACCATATCTGCAATTCGCGGTCAAGATTTTACCAACTAGCTGGTCTCTCTAAACCAATTAGTATTATCCTAGGGGACGGGTCGGAGATCTTTGCCTATGAAAGAGGTAAGATTCGCTTGAATCTCACTTCTGTATACTGCATAGATATTAGCGCTCTCTATGTTCCCTCATTTTCGATTTCTCTACTCTCAATCGGTCAGCTGTCAACTACATACTCGGTTACCTTTACTAAAACGACTTGTTACCTCCATAGTCGTGCTGCTGGGTCCACAAACGAGCAAATCGAGTTGGCTGGATTTACTAATGGCCTTTACCAAATGAAGGCACAAGTTACAAGCCAGACTCCCAGTGGGGCGAAGATATTTACTGCCGCTGGTTCTACGAAGCCAACCCTGAAGCTATGGCACCAGCGCTTTGGGCATATTGGCCAGAGTAGCCTCCGACTAGCGCTAGGGGAATTGTTACCGAAGAGTAATGCCTCTACCCTAGTTCCGACCTGTGAGCCATGTATACTCGGCAAGCAGCACCAAAACATTATTTGCACTCCGGTTCCCCCAGTCTCTCGCCCATTTGAGCTTATTCACTCCGACGTTTGTGGTCCCATTGCTGTTCCTTCCTTTTCGGGTCAAAAATATTTTGTTGTCTATATAGATGACTACTCAAGGAGAGCCTGGGTATACTTTGTAAAAAGTAAGGAGTCGCTGGAAATAACTTCTGTCTTCCAAGAATTTCTAGCTCGAATGGACAAGGCCTATCCTCAATGGCCTATAGCAAGGTTTAGGTGCGATAATGGGAGAGGAGAGTACGATAATCACCTCTTCCGCAGGATTCTTCGAATGTCTGGAATCTCCTTTGAGCCTGCACCACCGTACACTCAGCACAAGAATGGGAAAAGCGAAAGGATGATTCAGACGCTATTCACAAAGGCACCTACTTTGCTAATTGATGCAAAGTTACCGACTGCCATGTGGGCAGAAGCAATTATGACATCATCCTATCTACATGAGAGGTCACCTAGCCGACCGCTTAACCATAAGAGTCCCTATGAGATGCTGAATGAGGGAAAGAAGCCAGCAATACATCATCTAAGGCGCTTTGGATGTTCTGCCTACAAGCTTATTCCGCCACCCCAGCTTATCAATAAAAGATTCACGGAAAGGTCACGCTTATGTATCATGATAGGCTACGTTCATGATGCCACTACGATGTGGAGACTATGGGACACGGTTGAAAAGCGCATGATTACGGCATCAAATCTTATATTTGATGAGGGGAAGATAGTGGGGAATTCAAGCTTTGAAGATGTTCTAAAAAGTGTACTACCAGAAGAGGTCTATTCCGACGAAGAAGAAGAAGCTAGTGTCGCCTGGGCTCCAAGGATAGCGGAGACACATATGGACAAAAGAAGCGAGAGCCCTACTAGTAAAGCTAGCTTAGGAGAAATGCCTGCAGAGGTTGGTGCTGGAATGGAGAACCTACTAGAGCAGAGTAGCGTAAAGAAGAGCCCGGCTCAGCATGAGAGACCGGAGAACCAAAGAGAACCAGATCATAGATCTGAGGTTAGCCTACGCAGGTCAAGTCGCATTCAAGCAAATGCTGGACTCACAGACGCAAGTTCCAGTCTTAAGACTGATGTCCTCCCAAATGTGGTTGAGATGCTACAGGATACGAGAGAACCTGAGTCCTACTCAGAAGCTGCTTCAGATGCGAGATGGCAGGAAGCAATGAAAAGTGAGTATAGTTCACTGAAGGCTCATGGCACCTTTATGCATGTGAAGAGCTATGATAGAAGGCCTATCACCAGCAAATGGATCTTCAGGATCAAACGAAATGCAGATGGAAGTAATCGCTATAAGGCGATATCAGCAAAAAAATCATCTTGCGCCCCATCTCTCCCCGCTCACCCGGTGCGCCGGACGTTCCAGGCGCTTATAACGTAAACTCGAGTTCTGGGTGCGTCCGCCCGGGTTCATTCCGTCCGGAAGTGAAAGGGTCGCCTCCAATGCGTCTGGACGCCACAGGCAGCGTCTGGATGCATTGGACGCGGCCCTTTTGCGTCCAGACGCCTTAGACCCCCCCCCCCCAGAAACCCTCCCTCCAGCGCCCAGCCTCTTCCTCCCTTCGCGCCTAAAGTCCA
>Ga0307517_10000675_pt1 | contig 58577 bp, 69 predicted proteins | sample 23_EM_MG_FD_194515 | JGI IMG/M metagenome (GOLD analysis project Ga0307517, IMG submission 194515) | Populus trichocarpa ectomycorrhiza microbial communities from riparian zone in the Pacific Northwest, United States - 23_EM | ecosystem: Host-associated > Plants > Roots > Unclassified | place... | reverse complement strand
TGCTTGGAAATTATTATAGAAACTATGAACTTGTCAGGAGTCGAACATATCTACCCAATTTTTTAATGCCAAGGCGTCCCCCGTTGCAAAATATTTAGTTGACAGTATAGACGGCCGGAACCATATCATAATGAATACCGCAGAATGGCGGTGGAGAGTGGCGGTATCCTAGGTTCCAGAGGGTTCTTCCTCTGTTCGGGGTTAGGACTCTATCAATGCAAACTTTTATTAAGTGAACCTTTTTTTCCGCAACCGACTAGTGCTATAGACTACTTAAGGACCTCGTCACTTCGCCCCTCCATCTCTTCCTCTTCCTTCATCCCACCACCCCCACCACAACAAATCACAACCTCCTCCTACTTTTCACTCTCTTTATCCTTGCCCCCTAGTGTTTTGTTTCGCTCTTCTGAGGAGATTTTTATTGCAGCTTCTTTCAACATGATTCTTCCAAGAGTCGCCCGTGCGGTAAGTTTCGTTTAGTGCGCAATTTTTTTTCTTTCTTTTTTTCCCCACAGCAGTGATGGATTGAAACTGACATTATTGCTTGTCTCATGTAGATCCCCCGAACAACCGCTGCATTGAGGCCTACACTTCTGCGGAATGCCGCCAGACCACCCTTATCCGCCTTTGCGAGGTTTAATTCCTCAACTCCGGAGAATATAGAGACAAAGGTTAAGGGACCGGTTATCGGTATAGATTTAGGTATGTTTGCATCCGCAATTCCACTCCAATATACCTAAGGGTTGAGAAATTGTTTGCTAATAACGCCCCTAATACTAGGCACAACAAATTCGGCTGTGTCCGTGATGGAGGGGAAAATTCCCAGGGTAATTGAGAACGCTGAAGGCATGTTCCCGTCACTCGGAAAATTTTTCGTTGCATAGTGAGGTAACGGAATTATATTCTAGGTGCACGAACAACTCCGTCAACCGTTGCCTTCACCGCGGATGGTGAACGATTGGTCGGCATTGCTGCCAAACGTCAGGCCGTGGTTAATCCTGAAAACACCCTCTTTGCCACCAAGCGATTGATCGGAAGAAAGTTCACCGACCCCGAGGTTCAAAAGGATATATCTCAAGTTCCATTCAAGATTGTCCAGCACACCAATGGTGATGCCTGGGTTGAGGCCCGTGGCCAGAAGTACTCTCCTTCCCAGGTTGGAGGCTTCGTTTTGCAGAAAATGAAGGAGACTGCCGAGTCATACCTTAACAAGTCCGTCAGACATGCTGTTGTCACTGTCCCTGCTTACTTCAATGACTCCCAACGTCATGCTACTAAGGACGCTGGCCAGATTGCTGGTTTGGAAGTCCTTCGTGTTGTCAACGAGCCTACCGCCGCCGCTCTGGCCTATGGTCTTGGCAAGGAACAGGACCGTGTCGTCGCTGTCTTCGATCTCGGTGGTGGCACCTTCGACGTCTCCATCATGGAGATCCAAGGGGGAGTCTTCGAAGTCAGGTCCACCAACGGCGATACCCATCTTGGCGGCGAGGACTTCGATATTGCGCTTGTCCGTCACTTGGTCACGAATTTCAAAAGAGAGACTGGTATCGATCTCTCTGGTGATCGTATGGCTATTCAGAGGATTCGTGAGGCCGCCGAGAAGGCTAAGATGGAGCTTTCTTCCACCCTTCAGACGGATATCAACCTTCCTTTTATTACTGCCGATGCCTCTGGGCCTAAGCATATCAATATGAAAATGTCAAGATCACAATTCGAGGCCCTCGTCGGCCCCTTGATTGAGAAGTGTATCGAGCCTTCTCGCAAGGCCTTGAAAGATGCCAACCTTAAATCGACCGACATCCAGGAAGTTATCCTCGTTGGTGGTATGACCCGTATGCCAAAGGTTGCTGAGACCGTTAAACAAATATTCGGCCGCGACCCTACCAAGGCTGTTAACCCGGATGAAGCTGTATCTATTGGTGCTGCCATCCAAGGCGCTGTCCTTTGCGGTGATGTTACCGAACTGGTTTTGCTCGATGTTACTCCCTTGTCTCTCGGTATTGAGACTCTCGGTGGTGTCTTCACGCGTTTGATCAACCGCAACACCACAATCCCCACCAAGAAGAGTCAAAGTAAGCAAAGGTCACCTTCTAGTACTAGTCATTATTTTACTAATATATCTTAGTTTTCTCTACTGCTGCCGATTTCCAGACCGCTGTCGATATCAAAGTTTACCAGGGTGAGCGCGAGCTGGTTCGTGATAACAAGCTCCTTGGTAACTTCCAACTTGTTGGTATTCCTCCGGCCCATCGTGGCCTTGCTCAAATCGAGGTCAGCTTCGACATTGACGCCGATTCTATTGTCCATGTTTCTGCCAAGGACAAGGCCACCAGCAAGGATCAATCTATCACCATTTCCTCCGGATCTGGTCTTAGTGAATCTGAGATCGAGTCTATGATCGATGACGCCGAGAAGTACCAGGAGGTTGACAAAGAGCGCAAGAGCGCCATTGAGGGTGCTAATCGTGCTGACTCCGTTGTCAATGATACTGAGGCTGCCTTGAAGGAATATGAGAGCAGTCTAGACAAGGCTGAGGCAGATGCCATCCGGAAGAAGATGACCGCCCTCCGTGAGACCGTTGTTAAGGTCCAGTCCGGGGACAGTACAATCACTGCTGCCCAATTGAAGGAGCAAACTAGTGGCCTCCAGGAAGCATCCGGTTCTCTATTTGACAAGCTGCTCCATGCCCGCGCTGATGCACCCAACCAGTCCCAGGACCCTTCTTCTTCAACGGGCCCTGAGAGTGGTGAGAAGAAGGAGTAGAATGATGAGTGATGTGGATTTCAAAACCCAATAATGATAGGATACGAAAGTTAAAACTCACGAGGTATAATTAATGTTGATTCGTGCTTTTCCGGCTTTTTTAAGGGAAACCCGAGTGATGTTTGTTTTTCCTTAACTAGATCTCTGCTTCTTTTAAATTCACCCAATCTTTTCTCTAGCCTTCTTGTATTTCCTTTTCCCCCCTATCTTCTTATCCTCATTGCTCTCACGGTCGGTTGCTCGAAATCCCCTCTTTTTTCTTTTCCAACATCTTCATACTCCTTCTCGAAGCCTCTAGGCGGAAGGTATATCTGTACTAAGAAAACCATCTCCGCTCTGTAATATTACAATTGAATGTTTGCATTAGTTCACACCACTCCCTATTGCCACATTCTCCAATCTCACACATGCGATGCTCTGCTCCAGTAATAGTGATCTCGTAGGCCGCACGAAAATGGGAGTGAATTAATCAATAGCACTTGCATCCACCTGGCCAGCCGGCATACAATGTTTTCTCACATGGCAAGCACCCGGCAGAACGAGCACTACTTACAAGACGCTTTAATCAACGGTTCGAAACCGCAGGGCCCGCCAGAGACGAGCAACAAATGGTGAATACTTGCTGCATTGGAGGCTCTATACGCTAGGAAACACCATGGCATCCCCACCTCCACCATCCACCACCCCAAAGCGCACAATAAATTGCGAAAAGAATAAACCACCCAGAAGGTGTGATATTATCACAACCCAAGTTTTTTTATTTTTATTTATTTATTTAATCGTTGATAATTATATCCATCCCCATCAACCCTCCCGATCAACAACCCTAACCTTTGGCACCAACTCCTTCAACCGCCGTTTGTCCTCCTCGCTGGGCACGAGGTCGAATTTCTCCTCGGCCACGTCGGTCAGGAGGAGGCCCAGGCCTGCGTACACAATCACCCCGCCGCCGATGATGAGGCGGGTTTTTGTGGAGAGGGATTTGTAGTATCTGAAAAAAAAAAAAAAGTTAAAATTTATTTGTTAGTTGTTTGGAGATGGGTTGGAAGAGGGGATTGGGGGGGGGGGGGGGGGGAGGGGATTATTACTGCCAGATTGGCATTGAGTGGCTGGTGGTATTGATGGGTTTTGTCGTCTCGTGGAAGGGTGGGGATGGAGGGGGTTGAGATGTGGTAGATGGGTAGATGGGGTGGGATGGCGTGCCGTGTGAATTGGATGCTCAAGTGCGACGGCACTTGGTGTTGATATTTTATATTTTATATTTACATTTTTTGCTACGGTTCTGTTCCAGTTAAGCACAGTAACGGAACGACCATGCGGGGTCTATCTGGAGCTTCCCGGGGCAATCTAAATCGTATTTTTTTCCTCTCCTTTTTTACATCCAGCATACCGTATCATACATCCTCCTCTTATCTCTAGACAACTGACTGGGTCGTTGTCGCCGTAGTCATCTGTTGACCTTGATCCCGATTGACCTCGCCTGAGCAATCACACAACTAGCAATTCCCTTTAGGCTTATCCCGGATAATCGCACCTCCTAAAGATACCCCCCCCCCCGTATAAGCGCCCTTCCTCCCTCCTAACAACCTCTTTTCCGCTGGATGGGACGAGCACTCACAGTCTGCTTAACCAGAGCGATCTCGTAAATCTGCTTCAAACCGACTTCGCCAACCCATTCCTTCCCGGGGTTGCTGGCACCCTTCATACGGCCCTTCTTATTGAGAGGCACAGCTGCGGCCTTCTTGAGTAGCCAGGAGGTTGGGGGAGTGCGGACATCGAAGGCGAATGTGCGGTCTGGACGGACAGTTATGCGTACTGGGGTTGGCGTGCCCTGGGGAGTAGATATCTAGTCAGTCGCTGTGTGAATTGGAGAGTGGGGGGAGGGGGGGAGGGGGGGTGTATGCACGGGTGTTATGTGCGCTGTGCGGGCATTGAACTCCTAAACAATCGAGTTAGAGAAGGCTTAGACTAGGGGATTGATTGATTGTAGATTGCGGAGAGCTCACTTTGCAAAAGTCCATGGACTTGACTCCCCTACTGCCCAATGCCGGTCCAACTGGTGGTGAAGGACTCGCTTGTCCTGCACCTACGATGAGTTTGACGATTTGGTTCTTTTGCGGAACTCGCGACATGGTTGTTGTTGTTGTTGTTTCCCCCCCCGCAATTGCAGTGTTTGCTCGTTTGGTGGGGAGGCTCTGGTGTTTGGTGATAATAATTGCACTTATGGGATTGGGAGGGATGTTGGTGCTTGCGGCTTCTCAATTCGAATGACAGGGGGCTTAGGGCTTAGGGCTGAAGCGTGGGGTTCAAATTACAAAAGTGCTTTCTTCCATTGAACCTTTTGGGGCCCGTCTTTAGCTAGATTTTGGGGTGCTCGATGTTTGCCGAATATTTCCACATAGTCTTAGAGAGGTGCTTGGATTTGCACAGTATTTGGGAACGAAGAGTGCAGAGGAGAGATCGAGCTCTGCGTTGGGGAAAAAACTTAACGCAGGCTCTTTATGTCGCTGTAGATCTGCCGCCATCCCCGTACTCGAGTAACTCTTCGCTACGGTGGCGCGTCTAATCTTGATTTCCCCCGAGACTTGGCGTTTCGACTTACATATCATACCTTCGGAGAACCTCCTCGTCGTGCCCTATCGTTTCTACGAAGGCGTTAGGTTTCTTTTTCTCTTCTACTCTACTCGTCAGCCATTCAATTCTCCCCAACAGTGCGCACCTTTCTTCCTCCTTCTCCTCACCTTGTCCCCCGCGGACAAACAGATAAGCACATATCTGACCTCCATCACACCCTCCGTCTACTGCAAACAACCACTCCAGTAGTCAACGGGTCACCTGCTTTCACTCAGCTATTGACGACTACTTAAGCAAGCAAAGGGGCAGAAAACTAAGCAAAGATACCAAACTCAGCAATTATGCCTCCTAAGAAGCGCTCTACGGTACAGCCCTCTTCAAGGGTAACCAGGTCTTCGACGAAGTCAACTCCCCAAGGACTTGCTGGTTCTCAATCGAGCACCCCAGCCCCCCCTCCCCAGCCGAGCTCAGCCTCTACGTCTGCACCCATCGATAGGAACGCCACCGGCACCAGAAAGAGGAAACAAGTTGTGGTCGGCCCTGTCTCCTCCGGCAACTCCGAACCAGAACTAGAACCAGACAGTGCCACAATGGGGAACTCACAGAGCAGACACAAGAAGCGCAGGCAGCAGGAATCACCTGCTGCGAAGCCGATAAAGAAGTCTGCAAAGAAGACCAAGACTGTGAGCTTCCGTTTTTGGTTTTCTCCTTTCGTGTTATTTATTTACTCTTGTCATTGTTCTAAGAGGCCGGGGGATTTTATTACTGATGCCAGTTATTATAGACTCGTCCCCCCCCTTCCCTCGAAACTATTCTTACACGTTGGTTCGATGGGCTCAAGGGTGTGTATCCGAAGGTTATTATGGGAGCTTAAATTCAGGAACTGACCGACCATTCTTCAGGCGATACTAACGAGATAATGATCACGGACTCAGTTCCATGGATGGAATCCCTCGGCGTGTCCCCGGAAGGGATCGCCTTCTGGGTAATTGCCTATTGGTGTGAAGCGGAAGGAACGGGTGCCATTAAGCTCAAAGAGTTCGTGGAAGGGATGAAGGATTTAGGGCGAGTTTTCTGTGAAAGTTTGCTGAACAGGACCCATGCTGATGACGCTTTATTAGTATCGATTCCAACGACTCCCTCAGACGCCGGCTTCCGGTCCTTCTGCGTGATGTAGCACCTAGCAGCGACCAATTTCAAAAATTCTATTGGTTCTGCTACGAGTTCTTCAAGGCCGCCGACGCAAAGTACTTACCCTTGGACATGGCATGTGAGATGTTTACTGTCCTTCTCGATGAGAGAAGCTACAGCACCAAGTGGACACCTCCAACCGAATCAAACAATTCTTTGAAGGTGAAGGAATCTATAATTTGGGAAAAGTTTCCCCACAAACACGCATTCCTAGAATTCCTCGGCTCGACTCCACCACCCACAAAGGTAATAACCAAGGACCAATACCGGCAGTTCATTCCCTTTAACGAGCAGGTCGACACCGATTTCAAAGGTTATGCTATAGAAACCAGTGTTTGTAGGCGTTCCCCTCTCTCTTACCCCGCGCCCAAGATTTAACTTGTGTGGTTTTAGGGCCATCTCTATTCGACCAATTTGTCACTTGGAGCAAGGAGAAAAATTCAAAGGATGAGAATATCATGGATCAATCGTAGCTGTCTCAGGGCTCGATACAAACACCAAAAATCTGCCTCCCATGGCTGTCAAATTCCACCCAAATCCCAAAATTGGTTACTTCATGTCATTTCCTTTTTTTGTATCTAGTATTCTTACGGATTCCGGGTTCCTGGGTTGCATATCATATAATATTATGAAAGTACCCTTCCTGAGGTAATTGGGGCAACTTGAATATGGTTATTTTCTTCATTTTCTTTCTTCCCGTCTTTTTCAACAACACAATAGCATAATGGTAAACGAGGTACGGTTGAATGGGTAAGGGGGCTGCTTGGGATCCCATAATTCATACATGGTGGTCCGGTTTAAGGAATACATGAGGGGTAACCGGTAGCGTAATTAAGTTAAGTGATATACAAATACATGCGCCAACACACCTACTGTGATTTCAAAACATCCTCCAACATTGATCGCGCTTTGGCCTCTCGTTTATCAAAGACTTTGTTAAACATTGCCGGTATTCTGGGGAGTCTGTAAGAGTCTATGGTTCTCAATTAATATCCCTATTGGCTCGCTTGCTGTCGGTGGGGTGGAGGCGAGGCAGGGTGGGGGGAAACATACGAACATGATCCTCGGCAAACCTCACCCTTCCCTCACAAAGCTCAGCAACCTTCTCCAACAACCCTCTGCCAACTCCCTTCCCTCTATACCTCAACCTAACTGCCCACCCATAGATCGCCCCCTCCCCACCATCCTCCCCCCTCTCGAAAACCACAACCCCAATCACTTCCTCCCCCCAGAGCGCGCCCACAACCTCGCTCTTCCTGTCCCCACCCAGTGTGGCCGCCAACCCGCTCCGGCTCCCCAGCCACTCTGCCCGCTCAATGTATCCGTAAGTCAGGTAGCCGCATGCCGACAGCGCGGCAATCACGTACCCGGCGAAGAGGATGACGGCCATGCTGAGGTCCCGCTGTGTGCGCACGAGGCATACTGCCGTCAGAAGCGTGGGTGGCAGCGTTAGGTGCGGGTGCGAGTAGAGGAGCGAGAGGGTAAGGGTTGAGCGGAGTTGGGCGACCGAGTCTGTTAGGAGGGTGTATGCCGGTAGGAAGTGCTCCGATGTCGGGGGGAGGGGGGAGAAAGTTAAATCCGGGAGGGGGGCATCAGCAGGAGCTGTCATGGTGGAATTGAGGCCTTTTCGTTGATGGTGGTGGTGGTGGTGGTGGTGGTGGTGGTGGGTAGCCAAAGTATAGTATAGATAGTGGTTTTTGGAAAAGGAATTGCGGAGGGGGTAAAAAAAAAAGGGTTGGGAGGTGGGGAGGGGGGAGGAGGAGTGGGATATAGTCTTTTTTTTCTCGTCTTTTTTTTCTGTTTTTTCTTTTCTTTTCTTTTCTTTTTTCCCCTTCCATAGCAGCTTGGAAGAGGGAAGAAACTTGGCGGTTTCGCAGCGTGTGATCGGAGCACGTGGGTTGCATGGGGTGTCACTCGAGGTGGTTTTGACGTGAAGTGAGTGTGGTGTCACCCGTACTGTTGCCTTTTCCCCTTACATCAAACTTTATTGCACATCTAGACCTCTGGGACTACAGTACTGTATTGAAGATACCCTCCTTGCATTTCTCCCATCCCTCTTTTTCTGGTTATTGTTATTGTTCTCTCGCCCTATTCGTCTCGCTCCAAAATAATAGATAGTGAGGGGTTTTCGCCGTTCCCTTTGAGATAAACAAGGGTGTTCCGTTTTCTCAAGCAATCAATCACTTCTTCATACCTTATATCATCGTTCTATTCAATATTTCCACAACATGAAATGTTGGAGGTCAGACAGGAGCGGCCGGAGTCAAAATGAAAAGTAATGGGACAGATCAAATGAAGGAGACGAATGCTATGTTGCTTGTCCTACTAACGCGCTTGAGACTGCTTTACTTATAGTAGTGGGCAGTATGAATACTCGAGTATACATCAAGATGACTGCTGCCATTTCCTAGATCCGCCTGTTTCAACTTGCCTGACCGCTGGCCGAACGCATTTGTGCCAGATGATCACACTGAGGTAATAGTTCCGACATGAAGTCTGTCGGTGTCGCCTCGAAGATACTGCAAGTTGTAGCAAAGGGACGTCTATATGTCGTGATGTTATATGGTGCATTGCACTTAGAACATCTACCGTGCTTGATGTAACGGGTGACGCTCAACCCTATGAAGAACTAACACTGTACCCTAGACACAAAAAACCACAAAATTAAGGGCTCTCGAAATACTATGCCCCCCTCCACCAAAGCTCTCTTCTTCTCAGCACCCGGCGCACCTACCCCGATAACGCCCTCCACATACTGGTCTCCTAGTCCGCTAATATCAACATCCAACCTCCAGTTGACCACTCCTTACATACGCTTTTGTTTTCTTTGCTAAAATGCCTCCAAGTATCCCTCCCCCCAGCTAAAAGTCAAAAAAAAAAACAGAACTCAATAATGATAGCTGACACACGGTCACAGACGAGGACATAAGGCTTCGCCGCGAGGCAATGTTTCGAGCCGGAAGGTTGCTTGCCAACGAAATGGAAGCCACCGTCTGGAACCCTGGCAACTTAATGGTCGGAACTGCCATTCACAAGAACCCAAGCGTCAGCATGGTTAAAGCTATTGAGTTGTCCCGGAACACGCTTCGTGAAGTTGCTGTGAGTGACAATAGATTAGGCAAGATGAATCCCACCTACGATCTCCAACCGCTAGCGAATATCCATAATACACTTTTACAGGTCGGGGGACTGATCTCCCTGAAACAACACCTCTATGAGGCTCTTCAAGACATCAAGCTGCGCCTCCAGGAGCTCCAAAGATATATAGAAGACGACATTGGCCAGGCGGCTGCGGAAGTTCATGACTTCATCTGTTTCGTGACTTTTGTCAACTTGATCCACCCGCAAAAATGCAAATTGACCTCAGAATCCATCAAGCATGCCGAGGTCCTTGCCTCTAAGATCCCGTTTTCAGAGGCCCGTCAGGTGTTTGTCGAACTCCGCCAAGCTTACCACCTGCAGGCTCCCATTCCGGGGTACCGTCTAAGCAAAGCCAGGGAGTTACCGGCGATCACTAGATCCATTATGGAACAGTGGCACAAGGATTATCTCTCTCATGCCGCCGCAACTGGAAAGGTAAGCAAAAAAAAACACCTTTTCTAGATCATCAGCCCTCATACCGCGGGGTGTCAAAAAAAACGCGAGCACCTGTACTAGGGGGTGCTCAAGAGTTTTGTCAAAGCCTGGTCTGGTTGGTCGGGATTACGTGTGTGTAACGCGAATTATACAACTGAATAGCCCAAAGGTTGTAAATTTTGGTGAAGGAAAAAAAGTCTGTTGAACCTTTGGGGCGGTGGCTGGAGCATATATCGTCCCCCGAGTTGCTGAGAAGGCGCTGGGGCCACTCAGAGGGACTCCGACAGACTCATCCTTCATCCCCAGTACATCCTTTGCGACGCTGGCTACCGTGCTTATGGTAGTGTAACTTTGGCCTCCGTCGATCAAAGGAAATGCTTTGGCCGATTTTCAGCTGGGGTAACTTGGCTGCGACGTACAGGTGTTCGCGTTTTTTTTTTGACACCCCTCGGTGTCTAATGAGCCCTATCCCACGTCATACTAAATTTAACGTATAGAAAATTATCCCATTCCAGATCGTGTTTGGGTGGTGGAGTTAGTTCAATCCCCTTATTCAAGCTTAATAGTGCTGCTAGTTGACAATAAACGATCTTGGCTTATAGTTAATTACCAACGCAAGTTTATTAGTCGTGCTCAAGAGAAAAGCACTCCGATTGTGCAAGCACTTATCGGCCAAGCCTATATCTCGAAGGCCAAGAGGCCAGAGGATGAGGACGAGCAACCATGGATGCAAGAAGATAAGGAGGCTTTTAAGGCCGCTACTGATCTAGCCATGTCTATGACCAAACTATGCAAGAATATCCCTCTGCCCAAACATGTTAAACCAGAGCCTCTGAGAGAAAAGCAATTACCGATTCACACTCAGTTCAATGCCCACCCTCCGACCCACCCGGTCACCCAAGAGCTCCAGAAGCTGTTGGCTCAAATTTATAGTCTTTTCGAAGGAAATTCGTGCGCAGCCTTTACTATCATGACCAAAGCGTATTATACCAAAGAGGAGAACTACCGCAAATACTCGGCCCGGGACCAGAAAAAGTCTTCTGTAAAGCACTTGAAGTAAGTTACCATCCAAGCCCCCAAGGTTGTTTTTTTTCAAAGCTAATTGGTTTTCGGCAGCGCTGCGACCTACTTTTTCAATTCGCTCCGCCAGGTCAGGGTTGTGGTTCTGAGTGATCAGCCTGACGGGAGCTCTGGGCAAGCCAAGGTTGAGGTTCCGCTCCTTGACGCTGTTAGTGCGGTCTGCCGGGATCCCACCATTACAGACGAAGAGAATTTGGCAGCCGTTACCCGCAAGAGTTTGCCGCAAGTTGGCATGCATTGTAGGTACCATCATCACTAGCTTCGGATCGTGCTAATCCTGGCAATAGTCCTCGTTAGATATCGCGGACCCATGGGTCGGCGCTAAATTCTACGATTCCTAGTAGCGCTTGATGCAAGGGGGGGGATAAAGTCTTCGCACATACAAAGTGGCTTATGATACCAGCAAAAAATCCTTTAAAAACTAGTGGGGGTCACAGAGGTGGTGTGTTCGGTTTCTAAATGCCTGCCTGCCCCCTCGTACTGCCCTCTACTAATCAATAGTTGCCAATGCTTACCACTACCCGAACCCGTTGTCTTTAGATAGTTTTATTGAAAACTCGCGCAATCTCCTGTGTCGTGGGATTTGCCTCGGATTTGCTTCATATTATTTTCGCCTTCCTATCGTATTTCTTTTTTTTGTGAAATCCGCGGGTTATTCGTATCATAGTTAGTTACAGGAAAGCCATGGCATTCACACCTGACGTATGGCCAGAAAACCTTACTTAAGAAAAAGAAATCCACCCCTGCCCAATGCCCCTCCGATCCTCCAAGTACTAACCTGGAGCAAAAAGTGATCGGAAAACGGCTGGTGTTGCATCAACCACTTTTTTTCCGATCACTTACCCTCACGCCCAAGTAACAGTCCCCTCAGGTGTGGGACCGACCAACCGCACATCCTCCTCAAAATAAGAAAGGCAGGCAGAAAAGGAAACACCGCCAGTAGAGACCAATGTAACACACTCTCCCTATTTTCCACATTCCCCAGTTGTACAGAGACAAGGCGGATATCCTTTTTCTTGTTTTTAAATGCACAAGAAAACCTTTCTTTATCAGTACAGTAGTAGCCCGGGCCAGGCCAAGCTGGGAGAAAACTAGCCTTGGGGGGGATGTTTTGTCTTTTTAACCCAAGCCTATGAAGCTCCAAAGTTTTCAGCTTGGGTATATAATAGGATCGTGAGATCTTCATCAATGTGGTCCGTGCTCGTCTTAGAGACCTCAGGACGGTGATCATTTCTAAGGACGGCCGCGTAGTGATGGGCACGATCATGCTCGAGCAGAAAATTTAGCCCATGCTCGAGCATAAATCGTGCTCGAGCACACCAAAAGTTTATGATTGACCATGATCGTGCCCATCACTAGGACGGCAGGCCCCTACGATGTAAGACAAATTGGCGTAGAGGACTATGGGGGGCTGCGGGACCTTTGTCCTTGGGGGTGAGTTGCAGGCAAGTTTGTACAGTACAAGGACAAACACGGGAGAACACTGGCCAGACTCTATCAAAGAGGGGCCCCTATTTGTGGGAGCTATGATATCCGTAAGGGGGGTTTTTATATTATATAGCTTGGGGCATTGTTTATTCCTCCTAGATAGAAGAGCAAGCGGCTATACCACCTGTGCCTGGATACTTTCGTCCGCTATTTACCTCTATTTACAACAAACTTGACCCTTGGTTTAATTTAAAGATTTTTATAATATTTTAAGATTCTGGGAAATCAGATGTTGCGAAGGGCTAAAGGGTTACCTGAATGTTAGCGACGATCTAATGATAATCCTAGGTATTAGAATCTGTGCAACTGGTGCAGGCGGTTAGGTAGCCGGGGAATTACGGAGTTCTGTATAAGTCTATCTTAGGGGTTATTATACTGGCAGCTTGGAAGGTGTCAAATTTGTTATTTCCATCGGGTTCTGTTTTTTATTGGAATTGCTTGCCAAACATAGATTAGATTAATTTGTTATCAGTAGAAGCCCAAAGCTCTATTGATGTCGGGGGTTCTGTTGATGGGAAGATATGATAACGGACATCTCGCCCACCCGAGTACAAGATTAGATTAGATGGCTCTCCCTCTCTTTTTTTTTTTTTTCCCTTAAGGAAGAGAGGGGGGAGGAGGGGCATCAACGGCACAACGGATTTTACCTAAGTGGGTAAGTTTGGAACTTCCCCAGACGTCGAATCGTGACGCTGGCATGGGAAGATGGTACTTGCTCCAGCAATTGATGGCCTCTAGTAATACTTGAACAGTACCTCACTTTGTGCGGGGAGCGTGGGTATTGGAGTCGGGCAGTGATATGGTGGGGGTTTTATATATAATTGTTTTCTTTTTTCCTCTTCCCCTTCGTGCAGTAGGGCAAACATGAAAGTGGTTGGAGATAGATATTCGTGGGCGTTGGTGTACGGGCAAGATTCTCTCAATCAACTGCTTGACTGGTGCTCAGTGGGTCTCTCTGTATGTGGGCTGGTGATCGCTCGGCCTGGGCTTTCGCACCGAGAGGTTGCGATATGGATTAATATATGTGATAAATCTCTCACCCACGGTAAATGGATAGGAATGGGGAGGAACGGTTGGTCAATGCTTGAAAAGATGGAAAAAAACTCTTCGCCGACCGATATATAAATTCGTGGCGATTGATGAGACGTGATTTACTCGAGGGCACGATGCTGCGCTTCGAGCAAGGAGTGAGGTTGAAGTTGAGCGCGCGAAATCAGATAAGGACATTTTTATGGATCAATTTAAATTGACCAATGGGAAGAAGGATAAATTGGCTTACGGTATTTATCAGTTGCTAAAACGAAACAGTGAGTTTTAACAGGTTACCGGTATTCGGCGGACCGGTGCATCGTGAGGGAAAAAAAAACTCCAAGATTGTCCTGTCCCTCTGTCTGTTTGGGATAGGGATAGCAGGGCAAGCATTACTTTGGGGGGAAAGGTAATAAATCGCATAATAGGGAAAAGGAGACAGACACGTACTGGTACGGGGTGAGAGTTTGGTGCGAGCTTATCACATTGCTATCATCAGAGGCACCAGCAACTTGTGGAGAGCTTGGACCCATCCTCTCTCGTGCTATCATACCCTTTGAGAGAAGACCGTTTTTAAACATTCTTCATTCTACAGGATATCATATAATGATCGGAGTGTTCTGCGAGGGGAGTCGACCAATGTAGGGCCGCAGATGTGTATCAGAATTCTGGATTGCTAGGTGGGCTATCATACGTAGAGAATTATCCATATCGAGAATAAGTTCTGTTTCTTCTTACGGTTCCTGGCTCTAGTTGATCTTTGGTGCCGCCGAGCCTGCTAGACTCGAGGATACCTTACCTTAACTTCTTTCTCCCCTTCTCTCTCTCTCCCCTCCCCACCCTGATAACGACGATCGACGACCTACGACCTACACCACCAGTATAACAACTTGAACACCTTTTCCACACCCCAACAATCACGGACTACTGCTGCGCCCTAACCCCCTTACCGTAGCCCTCAGCTCTCCGCGGTATGCCTGGGAAGCTGCTCTCTGACTCGTTTAATTCTCTGGCCATGGCTTCCTCCACCTCAACACCCGGTGTCACAACCGTCGCCGCATCCGCTCCCGTAGCCATCCCTTCCTCACCATCACCCACCACAAATCTACCTACTACAACTACTACAAAACCGCCACCACCTCCTCCCACACTGTCTTCTACTCTGGAGCTCGCAGCTACCCTTGCTATTGACGCCCAGCCAAATACCGACAATTTGGAGACTTCAACCTCAAATATGTCGGTTCAAGATCATGACAGGGACGCTACTGTGGATTCAATTTCGCAGAGAGTCTCACTAACGTTACAAGAACATGCACGACATGCACAACAGTCGATTAAGCAGCAACAGGATTTTCAACAGTTACAACAGGTGGCTCAGCAGCAGCATTCTCAAAATCAGCTTTCTTCTCAGCTACAGACTCAACCGCCGCCACCACCGCCTCAGCAGCAGCAACAACAACAGCGGCGGCAGATCCAGCAAGAGGCATCACCGGGTCCTAGCGGTGGTCAAGTTTGCAGGTAAGGATTTGTCATTTATTCGTACATTGCTGCTTTTTATTTGTCTTTTTCTGAGTTCGGGGGTTTCACCCTTTTTACTTTCCCCTGGGGGGTTTTTTATTATTATTATTCTGGGTCCGGGAATGTGCTCATGTCTTCCTGGATGGGACGCAAACAGCAATTGCCGCACTACACGTACACCTCTTTGGCGCCGTGCGCCCGACGGCCAAACTATTTGCAACGCCTGCGGGCTGTATCTGAAGGCTAGGAATCAGTCACGCCCTACAAATCTAAAAAGACCTCCTCACGGCTCTACCATAGGCTCTCTTCAGTCTTCGCTAGGGGCCACCTATGTCGCTGCCGACCAAGTCACTTCGGGAACCTGTCCGGGTGGGGGTAGATGCAATGGGACTGGAGGAGCGGAGGGATGCAATGGGTGCCCTGCTTTCAACAATAGAGTCAGCAAAGCAGCACAGTTTACTGTGGCAACCTCGGCGAATGTAAACGGGATTCCTATGGACCCGGCGCTCACCAGCCAAGACGCTACTCCTCCGTGTCCTTCTGCTCCAGTGCAACAGACTCAGCAGCAGCAGCAGCAGCAGCAACAACAAATTCAGCGGCAAAAAACTCAGCGGCAACAGACCCAACAGGCTCAGCAATCACAGCGGGCCCCGCAATCTCAACGACCGTCTCAGATCCGTCAACCATACACACAGGCTACGGTTGTTAGAACAGGCTCCCCCACGAATACTACGGTTGTCGTGGCATGCCAGAATTGCGGGACAACCATCACACCGTTATGGCGCAGGGATGAGAGTGGTCATACAATTTGCAATGCGTGCGGTGAGTTATAATAATTTCAGCTAGCCAATCCTCCCGCGTAGTTTTCTTATCAGATCGTACGATCTGAATTGCCCGAGGCGTTTCATCTTCTCCATTAGCCGAAGCAAGCAAAGTGGACTCCCTTGTTCATGTTGTGTCACCCCTAACCCTTGATGATCTGATTTGATTCGATTGATAATCACCTCACAGCCTGCACATATTCGGGTTAATCAGATATGCTTTTCCGAGGCATTTTTATCTTGTTTTAAACTCTCCTGTGCTTTCCCGTTGTGTTTTTGTATTCCTATTACCGTACACTTGGTTTATGCATCCTCTTCCTTTTTCGCTCCTCGTATTCATTGCTTTTTCACTTCCGGTTTTTGTTGGTAGGGTTCGGCAGTTAAGATTCGACGATTGCTGATTTATGCGATGAAGGCCTTTACCATAAACTCCATGGCGTACATAGACCGGAGGCCATGAAAAAGAGTGTCATTAAACGACGAAAACGAGTCGTTGTTCCGACAAATGGAAACAACAATGCTAATCCTGCCTCCGCTCCTGCAGCTGCCCTAGGAAGTGAATTTCACCAACAGCTCTCGGCGCAAACCCCGACACCTGCCGGCAGGGCGGACTCATTCTCAGTAGTCCAGCAGCAGGGACAGCATGGGCTACAGCCGAATGATGTGTCGGACGATGACACGGTGATGACTGGCGCGAACGGGAATTCCTTGGGACAGCCACAACTGCAACATCCCGATCTTGAACAGAGACAATACCCCCCACTTGTGGATTTTACAGGCGCTTTCCGTAAAGCCAAAACTGATAATAATACCCCAGTATCCAACACTGAAGTGGATTTGAGTCAGACATCCATTCCCTCTGATCTATCCATTTCTTCTGCTGCCGCTCTCGCCCAATTATCCACTGACAACCCTTCACAACCACGCAAACGCTCTCTATCAGTTGCGGAAGCTGACGGTGATAACCAACGCACTCATTCTATCAATTCGATACTAAACCCTCACGGTCAAATGAGTAACGTACCCATCGAACCTAGCCTCCTTGCTCTCGGCACGGGCGGCAACGAAACCATTCTCACCGAAGAGCAACAGAAGCAGTTGCTCCTCCAACGCAAGAATGATCTCGAGCGCGAGAGCAAGCGTATCAAAGCAGAGATGGATGAGTGCGACAAGGAATTGGAGAGGTTGGAAGCCGCAGCGTCTGCCACCCCGGTGGCTGACCAAATTGTGATTATGGAAAACGGGATTTCCACCTCCGGCGGATTCTAGAGGTATCCGCCCTTGGAATTCGATGTTTACGCCTAGTTCACTTCTTCTGCACCTTCTTCGTTACTTCCGAAACGTATAGACGGGGGGGTGTATCGTTCAATCTTGTGGGGCATAAAAATTGGCCGCTATGGAGGTTTTAGTTTTACTCCAAAGGTCGGGATATAGGTGGACACAATAGCCATGAAGGCTTTAGGCCTTTGAAATGTTTCGGCCCTTTCTTTATTTTCCGTCAACCATTCCTTCTGGGTTCTGATATGCTCATTATTTTTCTTCTGATTTCATTTTTACTTTTTGTTGGCGCCTGTTCCCGTACCCCATACACTCACTTTGCTTTACACATACCTGTTCTCCCATTTCTTGGCCACTCTTTGCCTTTTTGGTGCTTTGATGTGAGTGTCTCTTTTTTACTCTTCATGCTCTGTTCCCATATTCCACTCATCCTGGATGTAAGGTTGTGTGCGTGAGGATCTGGTCAGTCGGCGAGGCGTTTAGTTTAGCTCAGTTAGGTTTCAGTTCATACTCGAGTATATAGCTCATTCCACTCCTCTCACTTCCTTCTATTCCTGGGGCATATGTGACAAGGGGGAATTATTGTATTGTACTGTATTCTCACTTCCCTATTCTCTTTGCGAATTTCAAGGTTAGGGTGATTGTTGGATGGTCGGTTTAGGGCCGGGGAGGAGAGGAAGGTGATTGTACTTTACAATTTTCGTTGATAATAAATGGTGTTTATTAGTCACGATGTGTCACTCGGTAGTGCGTGTTGGGCCATTTAATTTTATCAATATCCTGGGCGCGCCGTTTGGCTGGTGGGAGGAGTGAAATGGTGGCAGGGAATCAGATAGGAGGGATGTGAAGAGGAGGAGGTGGGGGGGAATGGGGTTTTATTTGAACTGTAAATTAGGAATGAGGATTCGACGTCCAGCATGGTATGATACCACATTGTTATATTTCGGGGGGGGGGGGGGATAGGAGATGAAAGAACGGGGCTAGTCTGGAGCTGAGGTGTATCAGACCGCATTGCATGCATGTAAGTTTGGAACTTCTACACTAGTCGAAATGAAAAGGGTGGATAGTCTCTCCCTAAACGCACATGCGTGAACACCCTCCCAATCATGACCAAATCGGAACCTGAGCATTTTTTCTTCTTTTTCCCCCCTTCTCGCTCCTTAGTACAACGGCCAGCCACTGAGGGGAGAAGAAGAAGAAGAATCCACAAGAGATCCCTATTGACCATCACCCCGTCGTTATCCTCCCCGCCGAGAGTGGGCGTTGTCAAACCTCTGCTAAGGCTGCGCCAGCAGTCGGATTTTAGAGGCAATCCATACACACACATACACACACACTCTCTCTCTCCTAGCATAAGTGAGTGCTTGGACCCCCCCCACCCCATCTTCGAGCAATCGGATCTGATATATGTATGCCTGCACACTTATTATACCTGTTTTGCATATGCGGATGAGTTGTGGAGATCCAAGTCGCCACTCGTATACGCTATATTTCTCCGAACTCACGCGCATCCTGGACAGGCCACGTACTTTTCTTTTCTTTTCTTTTCTTTTCTTTCCCTTTTCTTATTCATCTTCCTTTTTTTCGGGGTTTCGTGGTGCCGCGCGGGTATCATGGTGTGGGGTAATGATCGTTTGTATTTGATTTGACAGTGGTGATGTTTTTTTATATTTTTTAGCAGCGGGAGGGAGGGAGGGAGGGAGGGCGGGAGAGCCTTGTTTTCATACGATACGATTGTATGATATGGAGGGGGGTGGGGGTTTGGGAATGGACTGGACGTCGGATTTGTGGTTGATTGGAGTTTTTTTTTATAAGTTTTTTTTTATAGCATGTTTTTGTGGTATTATAAGTGGGATTGGGTAAGCTTGTACCAGCATTAGTACCCTTGTGTGATTGCGCTTGTGCAGTGCTTTTCTTGGTGAAATTGGTGAAATTGGGAGGGGGGGGATGATTGGTTTTATTGTCATAGGTGCTCACTCGTGATTTAGATTTGTTGGGCCGGTTTGGAACGAGTATGATGCGGTGGGTATGTTCCAGCCTTGTTTTTTATTTTTATTTTTGGCTGCTGAGCAATAACACGGGGGTTGGCTGGTCGAGTTTGTTACTACGATATCCTGTACTGGGGCTTCTGTCTCATAACTGGCATCACCTACTCCTGTTGTGCATGCTTTAACGACTAACGAAGAACGGGTTTAGTGATAAGCAAAACAGGAAAAGAGAAAAATAGCAAATGAAACGCCGACGCCATTACTATTGCCGGATCGAACTCAACACCAGGCAAACCTCTCATTAGCAAACCACTCCACCTCTCCAACTGCACTCCTGGCTCCAGGCTCATACATCATGATGCTGGGAATCGAGTCTGTCCTCTCGACCATCTGTCCGCCGAGCCCCTTTCCGACCTCCTTCACTGCCTCCTTCGGATCCCAAAGCTGGACGCACGGGAGACCCCACTTTCTCGCCTCAGCCAACGCCGCGGCCAGCAAGTCCTTTGCGTCCTCGTTACTGGGTTCACCTGCGACGCGGAGAATGTACAATTTCGGCTCGGCCTTTTGAAAGTCGTGGGTCCAGACGATCCACGCTGAACCTGAGGCCGTGATTGCCCCTTTGGTGGTGGGGGGCGGGCTATTGGTGATGCCGGCGATGTGCTCCGCGCGGGCAAAGTGCCAACCGAAGGTTTTTGCATCAGGGTGGAAGGAGATGCGGGGTTTGAGGGCTGGGGTGGCGGTCAAACTAGCTTTCAGAGCCCTGATATCCAGAGTGCAGAGGGGAGGGAGGGAGGAGGTATTCAGCGGGGTTGTCTTGGTTGTGGTTATGGTCGGGGAGGAGTTGGGGGGTACGGGAATGTTAAGGTGGAGTGAAGAGTGCGGCTGCCATCCGAGCTTCTTGTAGAATTCCTGACGAGGACAAGGCAAATTAGCTTTTCACAGGCACAGCCGGATAGGGAACGTCTCCAACCTTCCCGATATCCGAGTAGAGTGCACTCAAGGCGCTCTCCCCACCATGCGATTTCAACTCCTCTGCCAGCATCTTAAGCATAAGGCTAGCATAACCTTTCCCCCTCATCTCCACCGGCGTGAAGACGCTCCCGATGGCATGTCCATGGCTAACCCGCACCTCGTTACTCCCAGCTTCCAGGAAAAACACCTCTTTGCGGATGCTCTCGCAGGAAGCAAGGATCGTGGCTGGGTTGGTGGTGGGGTCTACAAGGGCCCAGCTTGTTAACCCGCCGTTCCCTGTTAGGGTTGTGTTTGCGAGGAGTTCCTCGCGCTTGAGGTATTGTTTCAGCGTTAGGTGTTGGCCCCAATATAACTGGTGCGCGCTGCGGATTTGGATGAGCTCTTGGGGCGTAGGGTTGCGGAGGTGGTGGTTTGTTGCTGGCATAGTGAGCTATATCGTTCGGGCTCTATGCGATGAGTCCGTTAGAGGAGGAGCTCGGGTAGTTGAGAGAGGTAGGAGGGGTGGGGATAGTGGATTTTAAGTACGTATTGAATGTCGGCAGAGATCTGACAGGTCCACTTCATTCCCTCATGACGGATAGAAGAGCGGGAAAGGGAGGGGATCGGAGAGTACTTGTACCCGCATCGCTGGCTATTATACCGCCACCCGTCCGTCGTAGCTTGCCCGTCATACGTACTGCGCACTGTGCCCTTGCACTTTCACACACCATGGGCATAAAAAGTGGACTACAGTTGAGGCTGGATTGCGGTATCTTCTACCGGTACCGGCACCTTTCATCCCTGGAAGTCCATTAGCAAAGGAGCTTCGATCTCGGGAAGGTCTACCCATGAGTAGTTCTCCGGTTGGACAAGTTGCCAGAGGCTCGAGTGAGACATCAGTTGCCCTGCTTCTACACTTGATAAGTTATGCCTCGTGACTTGGATCAGAAGGGCCGGGGGAAGGGCATCAGGGTAGTGATGGGGGAAGGTCTAGAGTATGATCTGGGTTGCGGTGCAACAGATATGATGCAATAGTGTAGAGATGATTCCTTTCTATTTCCATACATCTGCTCATTCCTTCATTCATCCATCATATCAATTGCCTACCGGCGCTATGAGATTACATGGAATGTACTAGTACCTACATCCCTACATACTCGGGTACCGGTACTCGTACTCGTAGATGATACATAGATGCGGAGGGACGGCGGGCTAATGATAAGAGGTTAGGCTTTCTCTGGGGTTTATTGCCGTGGATAACCTTCCCTTCCCTCCCTTCTCTCTGCGCAGCTTGGGAGCTCCTGGTTGAATTCCTTCGAAGTCAAATGCTGGCATGCCTGCGGACTTGGCTTATTATTTGGTGGGGGTGAGCTACGGTAAGAACTACTCGGGTAGAATAATTGAATCTCACGCTAGGGCGTTGGAGTTATCATACCTTTGCTGGCAAGGTCTAGCGCTTTTTTCCTTTTTCCTTTTTTTTCTTGAAGCCCGGGGCTTAGGCGGTCAGTTTTTCGCAGTTGCTCTCGCCCTCCTTATCCAAGAGAGGGAATTTCGAACGTCTTAGCGCGAGATTTCAATTATTCCAGTTTCTTACGGTGTTGAAAAACTGAACTGGGTAGGAAAAAGGAAAAAAGAAAAAAAAATCTTGAATGTCCCGGGTACGGTACTTGTACTTGTGGTTCGAGTCATCATGAGGAGAAAACAGGAGCCAACAAGAAGCCTTTTTTTGGGGGGAGGTCATTCGTTGATGATCAAGGTGGCTCTAGACCTCGTTTCGCTGGTGAGGCCAACGGTATATCGTCATGAAGCTGTTGGAAAGTGTCTTAGGAGTTGGCTGGGATAGTTGAGTTTTTTTTTTTTCCATTCGGATTTGTTCAGTTCTTAGAAATCGCGATAATCTCCGGTTGGAGAGAGTTGAGTGTGTGAAGTGCGGGTGTTCTTTGTGGTGAGCTATTCCGTTATGGGAAGTGCCATCTTGCATACCGGTGGTATCTTTGGTGAGGAAAAACCGAAGGGAAGCGGCACAAAGCGGGCGGGATTGAGCAGAAGAATGTGATGTGTGCTTGGTGGGATGAACTGTATGTTGCAATGGCATTGTTGTTGGCATTAGCGTTACAATTGGATTGTTGGGATTGCGATCACGTTATTGCTTGTTCTCTTTTCTTTGTCCGTGGCAACGGTGGGTGCCGTTGTTTTTGTTTACCTTTTACCCCTTCTTCGCTGGATTAACGCGGACAGCTGTGACGCAGGGTAACATATAATACACACGCAAGAGAGGGATAGAGCCAGCATCAACATCACCGCGACATGGCATACAATATGCGGCAAAGCAACTTCAGAGGCTCTCAGAGCAATTCGAAGCCGCCAGGCTCGACTATGAAGGGAAAACAACAGCAGCAGCAGCAATATGCCGCCGAGAATCATCTTTTGCTCGTATGCTTTCCCCTCTTCCGTCTTCCCTTCACCTCCCTTGGCAAATGGGGCGGGGCCATTCTGACAATCAAGCAGAAGGATAATGAACTGGTCGACTGCATCAGCGAACTTGGGATACCCTTCCAGATGGAAGATCTTAAAAAGCCCTCCCCACAAAAGATCCAGCTAGTCTTCGAGATGTTCGCAGACCTCCTGATGGGCATTCGCAAGGAGACCGTCGAGCCGGTGTTGAACGCCGCAGCGCAACAAGTTCTCGAGTTCCCCGAGACGCAAACCGACTCGCACACCCTCATGGCGTTCTACGTATCCCTTAGCCAGCTCATGCTCGAGTGTGGCATCGAGGACTTCACTTTCAACGACTTGGCGAAACCGGATTCCATGCGTCTGACTAGGATACTTAGTTACATTATCAACTTTACTAGGTTCCGAGAGGAGCGGGCGAACGTCATTGACGAGCACTTTGGTAAAGCCCAGAAGGCAAAGGAGAAGATTGAGCAATTGTACTTTGAGAACGAAGATCTAAATAATCGGTTGCAGGAGTTGAAGATGCAGAGGCTTAAGGAGGAGCCTATGATCAAAAAGGCAGACGAGGTGAAGAGTGCGCTTTTGGCGGATTTGGAGGTGCTCGCGAAGAGGCAGCCGGAGCTGATAAATGATTTGGATGGGTTGAAGCAGTTGAAGGATTCTCATGTTCAGGCATTGGTACGTCTTTTCTCTAGTGCCCTCATTACGTGCTTGCAGCGGTAGCTAATCGATCTACAGGAGGACCGCCAATATCTCAAAGTGAAGACCCAGCAAGAAAATAACAAGATCCGTCCGTACATTGTCGACTCCCCGCAAAAGCTGCAGCAAGTGATAGCCGATATGGCCAACTCCCTCAGCGCTGAAAAATCAGCGCACGATGGCTTGGAGCGCAAGTCCCGCTCCCTCCAAACCTCAGCAAATTCCTTTGTGATTGTGGAGCAGGATGTAGCCGGCTGCATCAAAGTGATGGAGGAGGTTGAGCGGGAGCTCATTAAGGAGGAGGAAACCACAAGACGCGCATCCCGCCACGCCGAAATCCTAATCGTCAAGCAGACAGAGGTGCACGAAGTGGAGCGCTCGGAGAAGCGACTATCCCGCCAACTCGAGAATGCAACGGAGAAGCTCAGGCGCGCGCGCGAGGCGGGCGAGGGTAAAGCCGAAGCCGCGCAGAAGCGAATGCTACAACTAAAGGAAGAGTATGGCGGTCTCAGCCGTGACCGTAGCGAGCGCGACAAGGAGATGGAACGCAAGAAGATACGCATCGAGCGCATCGAGAAGGAGATGGCGGATATGAAGGAGACTGTAGAAATGGAGGTCGCCGCAGCGCATAAGGAGTTTGCGAAGATGAAGAGTCATGTGGAACTTTACATGAGTGAGATGGAGCAGTGTATTTGAATATGCCGATACATGTAATTTCCTCTTTCTTGTTTGACTCGTTCTATTCTTCCTGGGATACTTGTTTTTGCCATAGGGTCTTTTTGATTTGCGCCTGGAGGTGGGCTGGGGGGGGGGGGGAGTTTGGGGTTGGGAACATTTCATTTTTTTCTCTTTTGTTGAAGTGTTGAATTTAGAGGCTTATGATGTTTGAATGATGAATGCTGGTAGTTTTTTCTAGTCTTCCTAGGTGTGATATGGATCTATTATATTTAAGATGGTATGATATCATGTCACGAGAATGGTTATATCGTAGAACCGTTTGGAAAGTGCCGGTACAACCGTGTGCCAAAAGCGCTGGTATCCCGGCTGGGACTGTAACACAAAATGGCTGGACTGTACTAGTACCACTACGCTATCAACCGGGGTGCCGGAAGCCATTCGTTATGTTTTGATCCGGGTAACCATGCCCGGCTAGGTTCCACCGAATCCCTGGTTCACAGGTATGCACTCGCTCGCGCAAAGCCCGTGAGGGGCACAACAACGACAACACATCTTTCAATAAGTCTAGTATTTACGAGCACCTGTACTGGATCATAAATACAAGTAATAGTAAGGACAAATCGGTAACCCCCCTGTGGGTTCTCTGTGCGTGCGTGCGTGCGGGCGGGCGATGCAATTAGCAAGGAGGAGTGGGGGGTTGTGTTGTCGAGTGCGCCCTACTTTAGCCCCATTTACCGGGAATTACTCACCAAATATCACTCGACAGGTCAGTAGATGATGGCTCCGGTTCAAGGGATCTGACGCATGCAGAAGGCCGTGGCGGGGAGATGCACGGGCACTTCCACGGAGACCTCTTGCCTCAGAATTCGGTGGTCGGAGGTGCGCTGGAGAGGACGAACGAATGTCAAGTGTAGTTTTGGGAGGCTCCCCCGGAGAGAGGGCTTTCTCCCCTGATCAGGGGTTTCCGTGTGTGCCCTTTTGGATAAGGCTATATATAATATTATAAGGCAAGGCACAAGTTCTGGTCGGATGCCATTTTCGCTGAGTCGTGGGTCTAAAGCCCGGAGAAGGGTTCCAAGTCTTTTTTTTTTCTTTCGCTTTTTTCTTTTTATTTGTGTGGCAAGGCCTGCGGGAGTCTAAGAAAAGTGTGTTTTTACACAAAGCTGATGAGGTTTTTTTCATTTTCTTTTCACAGACCTATGGTAGGGCACACGGAGCGGTGGGAAGAAATGAAGGAAAAAAAGCATGTGCTTAGAGGGGGGATTTTAGATAACGACAGATGGTTAGATTCGGCTATTGATATTAAGAGACACCAAGCATGCTACAAAGAATGGAATTCTCATCGCCTTAGATCCTGCCCTCTTATCCTCACACACATGATATATTAATCTGCTTGACCTAAATATCGACTAGCGAGATGTTGAAATCTAAATGCGCCACTCAGGCTTGCTCAACCTTATGAACCTCGCTTTTGGAACAGTCTAAAAATGCGACATGCGCAGTTTTCAGGATATTCGATTTCCAAGGCTCCAAATCGCTTTCGTCGTGGTCGGGTTGTTTTAGGAGATTGATGAAGTGGGAAAATGAATCGTAGAATTTCTCCGTGGCAACTTTGGTCGGGGAGGAAATAATACGAGCATGAATGTTCAGGGCTGTGATAGCTGGTCCAGTGCGCTCTGAGCAAGTTAGCGGAAGGAGTTTTAAGGGATGAGAAGAGTAAGTACTAACCCATTCCTGATACTCGCTCTGGGTGCAAGCCATAAAGTATCTCAAAGGTGGCTGTATCGGATCTTAGATCTAGCGATGTATAAAGCGCAGCGTCGGCAAGGGCATCGGCGTCATGTGCTGCCATATTTCCCTTGTCAATGATTTTGTAGTCTGATTTGTTCGCGGCCTTGAGCTTGTCACGCTTGAAGACACTGATGAACCGATTCCGCACCTGTGAATAGTCGTTTTGCAAGGCTGTTGAGGTGAGTGCACGGTTCAAGAGTTCTGTGAGCTCGGCTTGCTGTGTTTTGAGTTCGGCTTGCTGTGTTTTGAGTTCGACTTGCTGTGTTTCGAGTTTGGCATCCTGTTCGACGAGTTTGGCTCCCTGTGTTTTGAGCTCTGTTTTGACCAAGGCAAGCTCATCCTCGACTTCCGGAACCCGCGCCGACCTCCGGGCAAGGGAGAGGCCGCTATGGTTACTAACGAATGTCTCACCCCTCATATCCTCAACGCGAAGGTCCTCATCTTGCAGTGCAATTGCTAGGGCATCCTTGGCTTCCTTCTTCTTCATTTCTTGATCGCCTCCAATTTTCGATTGCGCTGATACCACAGCAGTGCATGTTTTGCTCACATCATTGGAATCCCTTGGTGTATCCGATTGCGGAGTGTTTGTGTCGGCCTTTCGATTCGTTCTGCGATTCCTCATCTTTGCTGACTTGTTAGGCATTATTGTTGTGGTCGGGCTTGGTGTGGAAAAAAGTTTGGTTTGTCTCGCGGTTAGTTGAGCATGTGTTGGGAAACCTGTGTGATTTATACTTACTTTGCTAGTGTTGCTTCCTTGCTTGTTTGCCGCCCTAAGTTATTTGGGAATGTTCAAGCTTTGTCACTTTCCTTTCCAGCAGGTCTCATACCTAGCTTCTGAGCAACCAACCGTAATATTGGCCACTGGCTTTTTTTCTTCTGATTTTCTATTTCTCTTCCTTCTGAAGAAGGTCACAGATCTCAATAGAAATGGTTGGCCCATATCATTACTTTCTATGAGAATAAACATACAGCTAGGGATTGGCGGCTGGACTGGGAATACCAGATCAAACCAGTGTTCCGAACCATCCGCGGGCCCCACAAGAACGGCGGGATAATGCCGAGAAGACGGGACGGGACGGGGCAGCTAGCCGTGGTCCTGTGTAGGGCAAATTGCGCGGGGGACTGCCCCCCGCACACTAGGAATTGATTAGTATAGTGAGACAAACTGGAAAACGGCTACATAGGCAGACTACACGGGAGATGGTGGGGCGGTCGGGATTGCTTGGGGCTGTGGGGAGTATCAGAAGGTGGTAGGGTGTGGGTAAGGACTATAGGGTGTGGGTAAGGATTATAGGGTGTGGGTAAGAACTGTAGGATATGGGATAGGACTGCCCAGGGGGGCGGGGGGGGCGGGGGGGCGGGCACAGACGGTATTAGGAATGGCGGCTGGGAACATGTGGAAAAAAATGAGGGGGATTGCTAGGGATGGCTGAGGAAGGCCGGGTGCTGCATACAAACTATGAGTGATATATGGTGATGCGATGTAGCATAGACAATAAGCGATGTTCCTCCGAGCAAAAGAAGAAGGCTAAATATATCATCAAGTGCTCCAAGTATCAAGGTAAGACTGAACCAATCATTCTCCTATGAGCCTTAATTTCCCTTTAAAATACTCCCATAAGTCTTTTGGTTTAATCATGGTCACGGTAATGTTACAACAAAGCCAAATAACTGATGCAAGCGAAGTTGGTTCGAGGCATGATGCCTGGGATTTTCCACAAAAGTTACCGGGAGAATCAGGTGACCCTCTCGGATCCGGATATCCGCACGGCGATAGTGCTAGTGCCCTCTGCAGCAAGGATATGATTAACTAGCAGATCCATGCCAGTGGTTTCTGAGTTCTAATTTGGCAAACACTTGACATTTTCGTTTCTTGAAGATTTTTTTCTTTTTTCTTTTTAGTTTACGCATATGGCACATGACTTGCCTGATCGGAATAAACTATGAGCGAGATCAAATCATGAACTTGAAGTTTCTGAGAATTCCAGCCAAAGAGATGTAAGTTAGTGGAAAAGCACCACAAGGCTCTACCTCCATCTGCCCTAGTCCGTCCATGGACCCGCAAAAAGATGGGCTACCACAGGCGGCCCGTCCTGTCCTACGATGCCTCTAAGGCGGAATGACTGGACGGTTCAGAACGCTGGACCAAACTGTAGTCACAGTTGTGCTCTCTTTTTCTCTGTTGCTGCGGTCACGAGTGACACCTCGTGACCTCTTGCTTCACCCCCTATCCCCTCGGAATACGCTCCTCTTCTTTCTTCCCTCTCTCTTATCTTTTTCTTTTCCCTCACTATTCTCTTCTTCTCTTTGTTCAGCTAGTAATACAAGTTGTTTGCTGGCTCTGGAGACCGCTCTCCCTCCTTCCCATACCTCTCAACACAAACACCAGGATCAAAGCTGCAAAAGCCCACTATTAGGTGTACTTGAGACTCCTCGATTTCTGGGGGCTGGTTTGTCGGTTGTTTTTGGAATTTTCACCGTCAGACCTCGCTGCTGTTGAATTTGTATAATAGTTTGGAGTTGCTGGTTGCACTCACCTAATCTCACTCGGCCGTCAGGCTACAAGGAGAATGGCTAGAGTATGTCTCAGTTTACAAGGTGAGTGGATAGTGCCAATTCACCTACCTTAGACGGCTATCGGGGAATTCAAGACACGGCACTTCCAGTCTTTTCCTCACCTCATGCTCTTCCTCCTGTTCTTGACCTTCCTCAGGATTTTCGCCTTCTGAACGTTCAACACAATCAATCACAAACTTCTTCGCTGCTTAACATCAATTCTGCATCTGCATTTGAGCCATCCCACTCCGCTGCGTAAAGCCCTCATTGTAGATCATTACCTCAGCATTAATTATTTTCAAGACTTTCAGTAAATTCAATAAGGAATTTATTTATTTGCCACTACTGTATCGGAGGTGAAAGTGTGGCTGGGGTCCTTATGAGGAATCTATTTGAATCTGACTCAGCTTGGAGAGGATATTGGTTAGGGTGAATGACTGGTAGGATATGTGGATGTTTCTCTGGCTAATGAGATCAAACACAACTCAAAGGCTGATGTTGTATGGTGATCCGAATGCTCCAACCTTTCCCGAAGACCTTTGGTGTCTGAATTCGGCAGTTAGAGGTGTGGTGGAAATGGCAAGTGGCAAGTGTAGTTGTGGGTGATTGAGGCAATGGGAGGTTCGTGGAGTGAGGGGTGTCCTCCCTTAATCGGGGTTTTCTGTATGTTTTTTTGAACATGGTTATAGGAGACACAGCACAGGTTCTGGTTGGATATCATTCACTAAGTCATGGTCTAAAGCCCGGAGAAGGGTTCTAAGTCGTTTTTTTCTTTTCACTTTTTATTTGTGTGGCAAGGCCTGCGGAAGTCGAAGAAAGGTGTGTTTTTGCACAAAGCTGATAGGTTTTTTTATTTTTATTTTCAAAGGCCTATGCTATGGTAGGGCATACGAAGCGATGGGAAGAAAGGAAGAAAAAAAAGCATGTGCTTAGAGGGGTGATTTTAGATGACGACAGAAGGTTACATTCGGCCATTGATATTAAGAGACACCAAGTATGCTACAAAGAATGGGATTCTCATCGCCTTAGATCCTCCCCTCTTATCCTCACACACATGATATATTAATCTGCCTGACCCAAATATTGACTAGCGAGATGGTGAAATCCAAATGCGCCACTCAGGCTTGCTCAACCTTATGAACCTCGCTTTTGGAACAGTCTAAAAATGCGACATACGCAGTCTTCAGGATATTCGATTTCCAAAGCTCCAAATAGCTTTCGTCGTAGTCGAATTGTTTTAGGAGATTGATAAAGTGGGAGAATGAATCGTAGAATTTCTTCGTGGCAACTTTGGTCGGGGAGGAAATAATGCGAGCATGAATGTTCAGGGCTGTGATAATTGATCCAGTGTGCTCTGAGCAAGTTAGCGGAAGGAGTTTTAAGGGATGAGAAGAGTAAGTACTAACCCGTTCCTGATACTCGCTCTGGGTGCAAGCCATAAAGTATCTCAAAGGTGGCTGTATCGGATCTTAGATCTAGCGATGTATAAAGCTCAGCGTCGGTAAGGGCATCGGCACCATGTGGTGGCATATTTCCCTTGTCAATGATTTTGTAGTCTAATTTGTTCGCGGCTTTGAGCTTGTCACGCTTGAAGACACTGATGAACCGATTCCGCACCTGTGAATACTCGCTTTGCATGGCTGTTGAGGCGAGTCGGCGGTTCGCGTTGAAGAGTTCGGTGAGATCAGCTCGCTGTGTTGTGAGTTCGGCTCGCTGTGTTTTGAGTTCGGCTTGGTGTGTTTCGAGTTTGACTTCCTGTATTTTGAGCTCTGTTTTGACCAAGGCAAGCTTATCCTCGACTTCCGGAACCTGCTCTGACCTCCAGGCAAGGTAGACGCCGCTAGGGTTACCAACAGCTATCTCACCCCTCACATCCTCAATGCGAAGGTCCTCATCTTGCAGTGCAATTGCCAGGGCATCCTTGGCTTCCTTTATCATTTCTTGATCGCCTCCAATTTTCGATTGCGTTGACACCACAGTAGTGTATGTTTTGCTCCCATTATTGGAATCCCTTGGTGAAACCGATTGCGGAGTGTTCGTGTTACCCTTTCGATTCTTTCTGCGATTCCTCATCTTTGCTGACTTGTTAGGCATTATTGTTGTGGTCGGGCTTCGTCTGGAAAAAAGTTTGGTTTGTCTCGCGGTTAGTTGAGCATGTGTTGGTGAATCTGTGTGATTTATACTTAATTTGCTAGCCTTGCTCCCTTGATGGTTTGCAGCCCTAAGTTATTTGGGAATGTTCAAGCTTTGTCACTTTCCTTTCCAGCAGGTCTCATACCTAGCTTGTGAGCAACCAACCGTAATATTGCTCACTGGCTTTTTTTCTTCTGATTTTCTATTTCTCTTCTTTCTGAAGAAGATCACAGATCGCAATAGAAATGGATGGCCCTTATTATTACTCTGTATGAGAATAAACATACACAGCTAGGGATTGGCGGCTGGACTGGGAATATCAGATCAAACCAGTGTTCAGAACCATCCGCGGGCCCCACAAGAACGGCGGGATAATGCCGCGGAGACGGGACGGGGTAGCTACGATAGCCGTGGTCCTGTGTAGGGAAAATTACTCGGTAGACTGCTGGGCCCCGCACGCTAGGGATTGATTAATATGGTGAGAAAAACAGGAAAACGGGTACATAGGTGGACTACACGGGAGATGGTGGGGCGATCGGGATTGCTTGGGACCCTAGGGCGTATCAGAAGGTGGTAGGGTGTGGGTAAGGACTACAGGGTATGGGTAAAAACTGCAGGATGTGGGATAGGACTGCGCAGGGGGGCGGGGGCGGGGGGCAGGCACGGACGGCAGGTATTAGGAATGGCGGCTGGGCACATGTGGAGAAAAATGAGGGGGATGGCTAGCGATGGCTGAGGAAGGCCGGGTGCTGAAAACAAACTATGAGTGATATATGGTGATACGATGTATCGTAGACAATAAGTGATATTCCTGCGAGAAAAAGAAGAAGGCTAAATATATCATCAAGTGCTCCAAGTATTAAGGTAAGACTGAAGCAATCATTTCACTATGAGCCTCATTTTCCCTTTAAAATACTTCCATAAGTCTTTTGGTTTAATCATGGTCACGGTAATGTTACAACAAAGCCAAATAACTAATGCAACCGAAGTTGGTTCGAAGCATGATGTCTGGGATTTTCCACAAAAGTTACCGGAAAACTCAACTGACCCTCTCGGATCCCGATATCCGCAACCAATATCAGAGCTTTCCTACGGCGATAGTGCTAGTGCCCTCTGCAGCAAGGATATGATTAACTAGCATATCCATGGCAGTGGTTTCTGAGTTCTAATTTGGCAAACACTTTTGACATTCTTGTTGTTGAAGATTTTTTTCTTTTCAGTTTACGCATATGGAAAATGACTTGCCTGATCGTAATAAACTATGAGCGAGATCCAATCATGAACTTGACGTTTCTGAGAATCCCAGCCAAAGAGGTGCATTGGAAAAGCACCACAGGGCTCTACCTCCTTCCGCCCTAGCCCATCCATGGACCCGCAAAAAGATGGGCTACCACCGCCGGCCTGTCCTGTACTACGATGCCTCTAAGGCGGACGGACTGGACGGTTCAGAACACTGAACCAAACTGCAGTCACGGCTGTGCTCTCTTTTTCTCTGTTGCTGCGGTCGCGAGTGACACCTCGTGACCTCTTGCTTCACCCCCTATCCCTTCTCAATATCTACGCTCCTCTTCTTTCTTCCCACTCTCTTCTTTATTTTCCCTCTCTATTCTCTTCTTCTCTTTGTTCAGCTAGTAATACAAGTTGTTCGCTTACTCTGGAGACCGCTCTCCCTTTGGTCCTGATACTGCTCGCTTCCGATACCTCTCAACACAAACACCAGGATCAAAGCTGCAAAATCCCTCTATTAGGTGTACTTGAGCCTCCTCGATTTCCGGGGGCTGGTTTGTCGGTTGTTTTTTGGTATTTTCACTGTCAGACCTCGCTGCTGTTGAATTTGTATAATAGTTTGCAGTTGCTGGTTGCACTCACCTAATCTCACTCGGCCGTCAGGCTACAAGGAGAATGGCTAGAGCATATCTCAGTTTAATAGGTGAGTGGATAGTGCCAATTCACCTACCCTAGGTGGATATCGGGGAGTTCAAGACACGGCACTTCCAGCATTTTCCTCACCTCATGTTCTTCCTCCTGTTCTTAACCTTCCTCAGGATTTTCCCCTTCTTAACGTTCAACACAATCAATCACAAACTTCTTGACCGCCTAACACCAATTCTGCGCCTCCATTTGAGCCATTCCACTCCGCTGCGTAAAGCCCTCATTGTAGATCATTACCTCAGCATTAATTATTTTCCAGACTTTCAGTAAATCAAATAAGAAATTTATTTATTTGCCACTACTGTATCGGAGGTGAAAGTGTGGTTGGGGTCCATACGAGGAATCTATTTGAATCTGACTCAGCTTGGAGAAAATATTGGTTAGGGTGAATGACTGGTAGGATATGTGGATGTTTCTCTGGCTAATGAGATCAAACACAACTCAAAGGCTGATGTTGTATGGTGATCCCAATGCTCCAACCTTTCCCGAAGACCTTTGGTGTCTGAATTCGGCAGTTAGAGGTGTGGTGGAAATGGCAAGTGGCAAGTGTAGTTGTGGGTGGTTGGGGCGGTGAGAGGTTTGTGGGGTGAGGGGTGTCCTCCGTTAATCTGGGTTTTCCGTATGTTTTTTGAACATGGTTATAGGAGACACAGCACAGGTTCTGGTTGGATATCATTTACTAAGTCATGGTCTAAAGCCCGGAGAAGGGTTCTAAGTCCTTTTTTTTTTTGTGGCAAGACTTGCGGAAATTGAAAGGTGTACTTTGCACAACGCTGATGGATATTCTGTTTTTTCTTTTCACAAGCCTATAGTAGGGCATACCAAACGATGGGAAGAAATGGAGGAGGAGATGAGTTTAGATCGGTGATTTTAGGTTATGATGGATGGGTAAATACTACCACCGATTGACATTAAGAGATTTTAAGAGTGGTATGATAAAAATAAAAAAAGGATTCCCATCATCCTAGCCCTGCCCCTTTTATGCTACGTTGCATAATGCTTTAATTGGTCCGACACAAATATCAACCAGCCGGATGGCCAAATCCAAACGTGCCCAAATCCAAACGCGCTACTCAGCTTTTGTCAACCAGGAGACCCTCCCTCTCTGCACGGGCCAAAAATGCCTCCCCCGCATCATTTAGAGCCCTTGATTCCCGATCTTCGTAATAACTTCCGTTGGACATCGACTGTTCTAGGAGCTTGATAAAACGAGAGAAGAGTCTAGAAAAGTTTGTGCTGGGGGGTCGTTTTTGGGAGGAGACAATTCTAGCATGAGTGTTTAGGATAGAGATGGTCTCCGTGTCCTCTGAATAAGTTAGCAAAATAATTTGTAGGGGCGAGAGGAGTTGGTACTCACTCAATGTTGATGCCTGCTCTGGGAGCAAGCCATAAAGTTGCTTAAAGATATCTTTGTCGACTCTCTGAGCCAGCACCGTATTTGGGGTATAAAGTGTAGCATCGGTAATGACATCGGGAGCATGTGCTGCTTTATTTCCTTCAGAAATGATTTCGATGTCCAAGTCGTCCTTGATACCGAGCTTCTTGCGCTTGAAGACACTGATGAACCGATTCCGCACTAGCATATACTCCCTGGACAAAGTTGTCAAATGGAGAATCTGGCTACGGAGGCAGACAAATTCGTGATCGTTCTTCTTTTGGTGCTTTTTGTGCTCCCCCTCGTTCTTCTTTATTTGCTGTGAGAACTTCTTCTCGTTCTCCGTTTTTTGCTGTGAGAGCTTCTTCTCGTTCTCCGTTTTTTGCTGTGAGAGCTTCTTCTCGTTCTCCGTTTTTTGCTGTGAGAGCTTCTTCTCGAGCCTTTTGTGCTCCTCCTCGCTCTTCTTTTTGTGCTGTGAGAGCTTCTTCTCGAGCTTCTCGAGCTTCTTGTGCTCCTCCTCGTTCTTTTTTTTTTGCTGTGAGAGCTCCTCACCGTGTGAGACAAACTTATCTTCCATTGCCTGAACCCGTGCTGACATTCTAACATGGTAGAGTCCATCCTGGTTTCCGACGAAAGTATTACCCATCACATTCTCGACGCAAAGATCCTCCTCTTGCAGTGCCAGTGCGAGCGCCTGTTTTGCATCCTCTTTCATTTCTTCCTTGCCTCCAGTGTTCGATTTGGTAGACACCACTGCAGTCCAGGTTGTACTGTCGTTTTGTATTTCCTTTAAGGGAACCGATTTCGGAGTTTTCGTGGTGGCCTTCGGGTTCGTGCTGGGATTCTTCGTCTTTGTTGACTTGCGAGACATGGTTGCTGTGGTAGGGCTTGGTGTGTAAAGTGGTTGAATGTATCTTGCGGGTTGTTAAGGGCATGTGTAGGAGGAACCTTCTCTCCTTATAGTTATGATACTTGGCTAGCGTTGCTTTCTTGTTTGTTTGGAGCCCTAATCTAAATGGTTGTCTTCTAGAATGTTCACATGTTCCTTTCCGGCTGGCCTTATACTTAGCCTCTGGACAACTATGATAGCTGGAATTTTCTGGATATGATATGCCTTCTTTTTCCGATTTTCTATTTTTTTCTCTTCGGAAGAAGGCCACAGACAGTGTTCCCAACCGTCCCGTCCGGACTGCAGGGCCCTGGCGTCCAATAGTCCCGTCCGTCCCGGGCGGGGTTGGTATGGACGGCCGGGCAAGGCATCCGTCCTCACCATTTCCAGAAGCACTGCAGGGCCCGGCAGTCAACCTACAGTCCTGCAGTTAATATCATGTTCCGGTAGGGCCTCGCCGTCTTTGGAATTGACGGGCGTCATCTGCAGGGCCCGGCAGTCCTGAGTGAGGACGGGCGTTACCTGTAGGTATTTCATAAAAATACCGTAAAAATACTTTCGATTCGCTATCTCCGTCAGCTTATAATAGGTTCAGTTTGACAAGTTAATAGAATTGCGTGTGTCGGTTAATGAGATTTAATAACGTCCTGATGGTTGATCTTATCCCGCATAGGAAAGCACTAATCCTTTTCAAGACTTCTAGGCAGTAGATTTGGAGATAGAAAACGACAGGGGTTTTTACGGTATTCATAATGTGTGATTGCTCTATCCGCTAAGCTGTTGCTTCATACATTTGATAAGAGAAGAAAATATGCTTGGGGATTTGGAGGACAGAGAGGTAATATTAGGCGGAGAACTAGGGCAGGTTCCGGGGATCGGATATGAGTGCACAGCTTGGTTGATTGATGAGAAAATTTGATACCTGATACCCAAATATGATGATAGCGTTGTAATAAAGATGTTGCGTTTCTTCAAGCACAGACTCTCGGCTCGGAAATTTAAAAATAGCAGTTCAACTGAGACACCTGTAGGGCCCGGCCGTCCGTCCCGGGCATGGGTTAGGACGGACTACAATTTGGCGTCCGTCTCGTCCAAGGGCCGCAAATTTGGCGTCCGTTCCGTCCTAGGCAAAAGACGGACGGACTGGACGCTTGGGAACACTGATTTTCATCGGCCTAATGAGCCGGATGTTGAAATCCAAATGCGCCACCTAGTCTTGCTCAACCGTATGAACCTCGATTTTGGAACAGTCTAATGTTAGCGACATACGCAGTCTTCAGGATATTCAATTTCCAAAGCTCCAAATAGCTTTTGTCGTAGTCGAATTGTTTTAGGAGGTTGAAAATGGGTCGTAGAATTTCTTCGTGGCAACTTTGGTCAGGGAGGAAATAATGCGAGCATGAATGTTCAGGGCTGTGATAACTGATCCAGTGTGCTCTGAACAAGTTAGCGGAAGGAGTTTTAAGGGATGAGAAGAGTAAGTACTAACCCATTCCTGATACTGGCTCTGGGTGCAAGCCATAAAGTATCTCAAAGGTGGCTGTATCGGATCGTAGATTTAGCGATGTATAAAGCTCAGCATCGGCAAAGGCACCGGCGCCATGTGCTGGCATGTTTCCTTTGTCAATGATTTTGTAGTCTGAATTGTTCGCAGCCTTGAGCTTGTTCCTGAAAGGTGTTCCTTGTTAACCCTCAGGAAGTATGCAAACCAAGGAACGGCGAGTAATATTACTAGCATCTAGATGAAAATTGGGTTTCCTGGGACAAAGTTCAGCTGTGGCAAACCTAGTTGATATTGCTATCTAATCGAGATGGTTCGGTGGGAGGTAGGGTGGTAAGCAACTTCAAAATGGCAGATGGCAAGATCGAGTGACCAATTATGATGGTTCGAGCTTGAGGCATGGGCTGTTTTTTTTCGCCAGTCGGAGGTTTAATATACTCCGGTTAAGGCTTCATGGGGGATTCGTTGCCCTGATATCATGGTGCTGATTGGTACCGTTGTGACTAAAATTTGGCTCCACTTAGATTGCACTCCTTAGCTAGACTGCCGATAACTTGGAGAGTTTGGGTGGCGGTTGGTTAGACTATAATATTATTATGATGCTCGAGTAACTCTGGGTTAAAAATTGGTGGAGGCGTCATGTTTACTACGGGGGTGGCTGTTAATTAGTCTTGGGGGACAGGAAGGGCGGCGACTGTACAACCACGAATGACAATCCATGAATCTTAGGCAGCCGCGATCACACCCCCCCCCGACGGTACCCCTCACCCAACAGGACACGGAAAACCCTCTTTGACTCAGAGAGTCGAGAAAAATGAAAGCGCTCCCCACCGTTTCAATTATTAGGACATCGCTAGACATTCTACCGTACAGTACACCCCTCAATAGCCATAGTACCAACAATGTCTCAACCATCATCACTCCCATCTCCACCTACCTCCCCAGCCCGCTCGCCCCTCTCTGAGAAGGCTACCACCGCCACCGCAGCAACAACAGCAACAGCGGTGGCAGCAACAACAATCGCACAACTACTCCCCCTTCGTGAGACAATAATCTCGCCAGTGGGAGACGTGCTCATTCGCCTGCTCACGCCCACGCACACGCTGCATACAAAACCTCTGCGAGCGTACTAATCACCACATCGAAAATATTCTCGGCAATGCTAAGCCCCACCTCCCCCTTCTCCGAAGCCCAGCGCTTTAACAATTCTCCCTACTCCTCGGCGGAGCCATTCGTCCTAAGGCTCCACGACGACGACCCCGTGGCGCTCTGTATCCTACTGAAAGCCTTACACAATCACCCGTCCGTTCCCCGGCTGCTCTCATTCAAGCAGCTGGTCAAGATGGCCGTTGTAGTGGACAAGTACGACTGCTCGCATGCGACGAGGATGTATGGCGATAGGTGGATGAAGGGCTAGGCGAGCCTGACCGAGAAGCCGGGGTACGAGGAGTGGCTATTCGTGGCGTGGGTGTGGGGTGTGGAGAAAATTTTCGGAAAACTGTTTCGGAAGGCAGTAGTGGAGGCGTGTGTCCGGAGGGTTGGGGGAGGTATGGATAAAGTTCCGGTTTTCAAGGAGAGGGAGGGTAGAGGTGGGTTTGGGGAGCTTGTGCCCGAGCCCGTGTTAAGTAGTGTACCCATCCCCAACCAGTCAGCCAACCAGCCAACTCCGCTAGTGGTCTAATGAAAAAAATACGATATCATAGAAGGGAATATTTTGACAGTGCTGATTTCCATGACTGGTAGAATTCTTCTAGTAAACTCTGCCTGTGACCTCCCCCCAAGGCTATCTAACCCATCAATGAGGATGTATACCGGATCCGTCTGGCAATCCCGAATCGTGTTTTCTAGAACATCCCATAATGAACAAGAGTCGGTGAAAAATCCATCCCCATGCTTTTCAAGTTCTGCCTTAGATCCATTGAAAAGGTTCCCGTCCTGTACAAGAATACTATACAGTAGGCTTCCGGCCACTTTGGCAAGGCTGAGATGTGACAACTGGTCCCCATCAGTTAATTCTCCACTAGTGAGGGGTTCGGCTGGGACAAAGTTGAAACTAATTTAACCCCTCTAGGGGGGTCCTGGGGTTCCCTGAGCAATTCGGCCGCAACACACTTGGCCAACATAGTCTTTCCCGTTCCAGGTCCACCGCAAGCCATAGAAGCTTGGATTATCAGCTCTCCCGCCACGCTCTGTCCCGGCCATCTTCGAAAATTCACCTTCCAGTGTCGGCTTGTGGCAAGTTGTACTCGTCACGGAGGTGGTCCAGGTCAATTTCTGGCGACGACACCCACTAGCGGGCATCCCATATCGGCTCTTCAAAGGTTGCTATATAAATTCCCCGCCGTAAGTTTAAAGCTAAGGTTCGCATCGCAAGGAGAGGATACATATCAGGAATAGATGAAGCTACTCGTACACCAGGATTATTTTTGGTATTTGTGCTTATATTATCGCCCGCCTGTTTGAAGATATCCCAATTGTCTTCTCTCCGGAACCTTAGCCTGAATTCTGATGCTGACACGTGCGCACAGTTCTTGATAGTCGGATCCGCCCCGTTCACAAATAGAAACTCTGCTATCTCAGGGCGATCGAACTGTATGGCCAGGTGTAGCGGGGTGTTTCCACATGAGTTTTGCTGGTTGATTTGGTTGCTGTATGCCTTGTACTCTGGTGTTGCGAACTTTCCTACCAGGCTCACCACCATGGGCAAATGGCCCGAAATGACGGCTTCGTGGAGAGGTGTGTTGCCATTTTGATCCTGCTTTGTGAGGAGGCCTGGGCTGTTCCCAGCAATTATCACCTTCCAGGCACCGGAAGTGAACTTGACAGCCAGGTGTAGTGGCGATACTCTGGTGGCCATATAGGTCATCGATCGGGATACGGTGGAAGATGGCGGCAAGATTGTTTCGAATGGCGGGGTGGCGGGAGAATTGAGTGACTAGTCTGCCGCCATGGGGACCAGCCTTGCGGCTATGAACATGCCTCATACAACCGGAACACCATCTCCCTTATCCAACATGGGTGATATTTCAGAGAGGAGTAGGGAGTGCACGGAGGCTGAGCAGGAGAGGTGCGTTGCGGCAGGGGCGCTCGCTAGGCTGGTGGGAAAGCTTTTGTGGGAGACGAGGCTGAAGGTCGGGGACGCTGTAGGGGTGATTGACTGCGGGAGTCTGAAGCATCTTCTCACTGAAATCCCGAGTTTGTAATTTATATCTCGATATACGATTGTCTGACTAAAATGATTTAGATTGATTTTATGGACCATGCACTTGTGGTCCTTGGTTCCCATGGTAGAAATGGACTAGAGGGGTGGGTGCCCTGAATTATACTCTGTTAGTAGTACCTAGCGTCCTTTTGGGATCTGGTCACTAAATCCTCTATCCCTGTCATGGTTTCCCGGAAAAAACTCATGCTAAAGGTTTGCTAAAGGCAACGAGGTTTTCGCTTCTCTCCGCTACCCCCTCGCATCCCATCAATTAGATACACTACCCGGGTTACTGCACACATCTCTTCTTCTTCCGTCATCTTAAAAAATCTTTTTATTTCCTTAGCAAACATGCCCCCTACCAACCGCTCCTCATTCAGGAATGTCTTTATACATGATTCTAAGAATCCTGACGCAATCCTCGGAGGTCTCTGGGCCGCAAATGGGATTACGAATGCTACTCTTTATTCTATGGTGGAGACTTTCTGTTCAATAAAGGATACGTACTGCCTGCACGACAGGAGCGAGAAAGTGGTTCAAAGGGATGCACAGCAGCTCCAACCAGGGAGATATTTCATTGTCACCAATGGTAGGTTTCTTCATTGCTTCCATGATTAGCATTTACTCACTGTGGATAGCTTCTATCATTGTCACCAACGAAGTCCCGCTGCTTCGTGCCGGGCGGTCTTTAGAAACCGGAACTCGGGATGGATCATTTTGTGATGCGGTGAGAAGAAGAGACCGGCGATGCGTCCTAAAAGATGATCCGGTGAGGATGGCCGAGGCTGGCAGGTGGCGGGGTTTCGACTCGTGTCATATTTTTCCTTTGGCGTACAAGGGAAAATGGAAAGAACTTAAGTACGATAGTTTGTTCGATCCCTTCACCAATAAATCCGACGGGTACTACATCAACTCTGTGAGGAATAGGATATTGCTCGATTGCACTATACATCGTTACTTCGACTCCTACGAGGTGACTATAAATCCCGATGTATGGATGGCTAGCTCTTCAAGTTTTTGTAGCTAATTATTGGGTAGGATAATTATAAGATTGTCTGCTTGACACCCGAGCTTGATACCGATGAAATCGCCGGTCGTTATCTTGGCAAGAGGTTCGCGAATAACCCACTCCGGCCGCATGATGAACTCCTACGCTGGCACTTTCGCCAGGCGGTCCTTACTACGGTGATGGGGGCCTGACTAGCCAGGAAAGGACGGGGGGTTGAGGGGGTGATTATCTCCATCCAATCTCCTATCATATTCTACAGCAACTAATATACTTGCTGTCGCTGTAGGATTTCCCTTTTCGTTACATCAATTGAATGTACTTACGATTGAGTTTTTTTATCCTTTCATCCCCCCCGTTCCAATTGTTTGTTTCCCATCCGTGATTTGTGTGTTTTTTTCTGTATTGTATACAGTGTGAGGTCAGACAGATCCCCACAGATCCCCACAAATACCTGCAGGTCCCGACAGATCCCCGCAGATCCCCACCAATCCCACCATCCTTTGTCAGGGGATCCGCGGTCCACCACCGTCCCCTATCGTCCTTGTATTAGGTTGCATTAGTATGGCACAATAGTGCCTCACCTTGTCGGGCCCGTGGTCCTCGCTCAAACCTGCAGTCCTAAAATGTCCCAGGACGGGACAGAGTGAAAATTGTCGTGCGGTCCGGTCCAGTCTTCTTGGCAGTTTCCCCGTGGGGCCGCCAGGGCCCCCAGACCGTTGCGAACACTGATTGTATACTGCCGTAACCCGTGAGGGGGAAACACAATTTTTCCATTTCCTTCTTTCTCGCCTTACTTATTAATTTTTACTTTTTTCTGATAACCTCCTTAGATGGTTGAATGGTAGGCGGTTCAGTGATGGATACTTCGATCACTATCGAGGTTAAGGACCGCCGTGAGTTCTTATTTTTATGCTTTTTTTAATGTAAGCACGGACAGCCAGAAATATGAGGTTAAGCACTGCTGTGCGTTCTTCTGGAGCTTGGCTAGGTCTTGGCTAGGGCAGATATTGATCACCGAGTCCTCATCGCCGTATCATCCTGTTGCTTGAAAGTCTTTATCAACAACTGAAGAATAGAGTATAAAAATGAGATCTGGAACTGGGTATTTGGGTGGGTTTTGGATACCGTTCGGCATTTTGTTTTGATTTTTTTTTTGATTTTGGAGAAGCGAGGCTGCATGTACTTGTACGGAGTCTGTGATGGCAAAGAAGGTGATTTTTCTATATACCGGGTATGAATTTCTACCGATTTTATTAATATCGTTGTTGTCATTTCATCATGAAAGAATTGCTTATAAATGCGTTGCAACGCTGACAACCGTACTCGTGGTCGGGCTATTATTGTTTCTTGAATGTATTGCACTTGTTGGAATGTGAAATGATCGGTATTGCAGGAATGGTGGTTGTGGCTGCTGCTTAATAAGCGACTGGGAATTAACACAGGTGTCGATTGGCAGTGTCCGGAACCATACCAGGAATAAGTTGAGGTTAAGGGTGGAGGCCTAAACTGTTTATCACGGTTTTTGTGCTATATAATCACGGATTACCCGGTCGTCAGTTGATGTTTGTGTATGACCGCTTTTTTTTGTCACCACCTTGCAACCTATCCCATAACTCTCCATCGCAACCATTCCTTCTACCTTTGCACAAACTTTCCTCCCTTTTCATCAAAGCATGTCTGTGACAGATGAAGATAGTCTACCAACCACGCCGCCTACTGATCGCTTAGCGTGGCGTGATACCCACATCTACGCTTCCGACAGTCGTGATACTATGCTCGGAGGCCTCTGGGCCTCTGAAGGTATTACCAACGCCAATCTCTATTCCATGTTGGGGGTTATCTGTTCCTTTACCGATACTTTCCATCTATATGACGACCGCAAACAGTTGGTTGAGAAGGATGGGCAACAGCTTCGGCCAGGCAATTACTTTGTTGTCACCGATGGTAGGTTTCTTCATTCCTTCCATCATGGGCCGCTACTCAGTGCGAATAGGTTCCGTCAGTGTCACCGATGAAGTCCCGCTAATTTGTGCGGTTTCGTTGCCCTCTGGGACTCGTGTTGAATCGTTCCGCGATGCTGTGTTCCAGCGAGATCGGCGATGCGTTATAACAGGCAACAAGGCGATGTTTGCTCATGTCGGCAGGTGGAGGGGGTTCGAAGCGACTCATATATTTCCTTTGGCATACGAGAGGCAGTGGGATGACTGTAACCTCAGTCGTTTGATCACCGTTCCCCCCGCCGATGAGTCCCACGGATCCATCAACTCGGTCCAGAATGGGATCATGCTCACGAGCGTGATGCATCAGTTCTTTGCTTCCTATGATTTGGCAATTAACCCTGATGTATGTAGGGCTAGATATTCAAGGTTTCGTGGCTAATAATTGTATAGGATAACCACAAGATCGTGTGCTTCACACCTGATCTCGCTCACTATCACATCGCCGGTCGTCTTCTTGACCAGACGTTCACCGATAACCCACTCCGGCCGCCTGATGACCTCCTACGCTGGCACTTTCGCCAGGCAGTCCTCGTTAATATCAAGGGTGTTGGAGAGCCTACTTTTGAGGATGATTTCCCGCCTGGCTCAGACGTGATGAGCGAGATTATGAGAGGCCCAAAAGCCGGCGAGAGAATGGAGTTTGAGCTATTTAGCCGTTTCAATGCAATGGTCACTCATGAGCCAAGAGTAGGCGGCCGGGTGATGTGTAATTAGGGAACTGCAATGTTTTATATAACCACGGGATTTGGCACGTACTCGCACTTGTATTGGGATGACGCATGCAATCATCAGTTTCATTGAATTTCTCCTTGCAGCGAAACATATGAAAGACTTTACATCAGGGTCAACCATTAGTCTGGGTCCCGTATTCCATGTTACCAAACAAGCGAAAGGTAGGAAAAAAAGAAGTCAATATCATATACAGTACCATACCATATTTTTCAGAGGAGTCTTCTGATAGTAAATTATAGTACATTATACCATCTCTAACCCAGGAGCAGCCAGAGAAGACTGCCGAGAAGGAGGCTCAACTGAAAAGAATGCATTCCCACCCATATCCCACCGTACCATGTTCGAGTAAGCTGTATTGGGATCAAATTCCATCCACACGCTCGCAGGGAATATGTGCCTATTCCGTTCGTACCAGCGGCGGTCCACCACTTTTGTCATTGTAGGATCATCACTATTGGGATTCAGAGCGCAAGTTTGGGAGGCGGGCGATGGAAATTAAGGGAAATCAAAGAATAATCCGTTAGGCCCCATCGTGCGATTGACGATAAAATAGTAGAATTCAAAATGCTATCGAGCGAGTTAGTGATCGCGAAAAGGGAGGAAGAGGTGGAAGAAATACATGAGGTATTATCACTTCACCGCGAACAAAGCAGTAAATCTTCGACCGAAACCCTGAGCGACTCCCTGCATCCAGACATTCCCCCAGCACGTTCGAGAAAGAGCCATACAGCCTCTCCTTTCTTAACTGTCACTCTCTTTGCGGTGGGCGGAGCAACATTAGTGCCTAGTGGGTGTTAGCCGTATGTCAACTTCAAAAATTGGAGCACACACAACACCTACCAGCATAAAAAACAAACGGAATACTGATCTCTTTATTCTTAATCTTCTCCTGCAAAGCCAAAAACTCCCTCTTCAAAGTCTCACGTTCCTGAGCCTCCCTCAAAAGTGTATTCTTCGTCAAGACCTTCGGAGTTGATAGCCCCAGTTTTGGATTAACCTTCCACTTCTTCACATTGTCCTCCTCGACACTCTTATTGTTATCCTCACTATTAGCCCTTGTCGGGTCGGCGGATGAAGAGTAACCGCGATCATCTGTGCCATCTTCACTATCACCCTCCGCAGCGAATGATAATTTGCCTTTGACCACGTTCTTGCGCTTCTTAGTTCTTCTACCCCCGCTGCCAGTAGGCGCCTCAATACCTTCCCGAGACGAGCTCGCAGGTCTCCCGCCTCCGCCGCCGCTGCGAATCGGTTGTAGTTTTTCGGCTGCTTTGCACTCCCGTTGTTCTGCTAGTTCGATGCGACGCCTCTTGAATTCGCTTAGATGCACAAGACCGACGGTCTGCGTCTTTAGCACATCCTCCAGGGTTTCGGTGTTTGCGACAAACGTGAGGGGGTGCTGGTGGTTGTGTCGGGCATGGACACCGGTATATATGGCGCTGATGGTGGGGTTCGCTGCTGGGGTGATTGGAACTGGTGTTTGGGAGGTTGGTTCCAGATAAGATTTGAAGCGAGTTGGTAGGTTGTTGGGGTATTGATCTACGGTAAGGGTAATCTGGAACCGGACATTTGGTTAGGTGATGATGCGCGGCCCTTCCTAAGTGGCGTGTCTCCTTCAATTTTTGGCGGTAACCGTCCCACGTGACTAGGAAATGAATAGCTGACTAACTACTCTACCTAAGACTTTCAAGTACTCGGGTAGGGTCAAAAAGGTCGGAAAACTTTCGGTGGCGAGACAAGGATTAGACCTGTTGATCATTGTTGATCATGGAGGGTGGGTGGAAAGGGGAGGACTGTTACATGATGCCATTAATCTGGAGAAGTTGAGCACAGTAATTGTCCGTCCTGCATCCTGCATGTATTTGTGTACTGCGAATTCTATTGAGATTGTAGAGGGAAACTCTGAGACAAAAGGAGGAAAAGGAAGCAGGGCTTTTGGAACACCAGTAGTCCTTCTAAGAGACCCAAATAAATGAATAGATTGAACTGCATACTGGCAATTTCATCATCTTTATAGTGATGTACAGGTGCCAGACATCAACACCTTCGATCCGGATTTCTGGTGTCCCCCAGGGCAAGAATTTTTCCACTGAAGCAACCGGTCTCCTAACTACCCCACCCGACCCTGCCGATCTTTTTTTCCGACCTTTATGACCCTACCCGAGTACACTAGGAAACCACATGACACCTTTGGTGGGGTGAAAAACTTTCTCTTCACCTTATCGCAACACTGTCCTACCGGTCCCCCACTGTCCCTTTTCTTCCCCCTCGCTGGATAGCCGAACCTCTTCCCCCAACGGCGCTCCCATCTACTTCCTCATAGCTGCCGCACAGCATTTTCGATCCTTGACCGATGCGGCGGGAGAGCCAAGCCCGCGAAGCGCGACCGGATATCTTGTTTGGTCCAGCTCTAATAGCACACCTCATCGGAATTCCATGTCCTTGAATAGCACTCCGAAATTGCTACAGGGTCGTGGTAAGCCTGGAAACTTTACCTTCAATGATGCCTCTAATTTTGCTGTCCTCCCTTCGGTTCTCCCGCCTGCCCTGAAGCGAGCCACTCAAGCTTCTTAGAATGACCCTACCTCGTCCTCTTGGCATCATAGCAGCCTCGGGCCTCCGGGGAGGCGGTCGCTTTCACCAATCTCAAACGCCGCATTGCATCACATGCAGAGATCTGCATCCCTGCAATCCTCTTCTGGACGACTGGCCTCTCCTCCCCCGGTCGCTCTCAATCAGATCTTCCAACCAAATAACCAACAATACCGGTCTCCCACTCGATTTAGCACATGGCTATATCAAGCGCTAGTTGACGCGCTCGCAGGATCAGGGGGAGCCTCGCGAATATTGCCGGAGCGCAGGCCAATTAGCACTTTTGAGGGGGAGCACGGCTGCGCTGGCACTGGTGGAGTTATGACGAGCGGAGGGTGTATTAAATTGCAGAGGGACTAGGGTGATGTCGATGAACGTGCAGTGATGCATTGCTCGGATGAAGGCGAGGATAGTAGTGCCGAAGAAAGCGTTGGATCAAATTTGCCTGTGAAGGGGATGAGGGGAGGGGAGGGAGGGCCGCTGCGCTCAGAAATGCTTCCGGCACCAGCAGTAAAAGTAGCACCGCGAGAACGGAGGAGGCAGTAGAGAAAGGTCCAGGTATGATCAAATTATGAGCAGGATTGTGGGCGATTCCGATGGGGGCGGAAGTAAGTGTAAACAGAAAGGGGGTTGAATAGACGCTAGGAAGGTGGCTATTAGTAGGCGGAGGACAAGCATGAGTTTACTGGCTGTTGTGGAGGGAAAGCGTATGTACTCTTGCCTACATTCTAGGGGTGGTTTTGACTTTTTTGATAGGGATGGCTGTGAGTGCTAGGTATATTGTTCGCTCTCTCTTGCCCTCAATATAAATTACCTCGTCGGGTAGTGTCCCTGAAGCAACATCTCCTGCAGCAAATTGATGATCGGGTGTGCGTCCTTTTACAAATTTCGACCCACTGTCGCATAACTCTACGGAAATGTCCTCGGAGGATACAGAGGCGGAGGCCCACGATCTGCATCGTGCTCAACGAATTGTGATAATCTTCTCTCCTATCACTTCTACACCGGAGATTCAACGAGTCGGTAGGACAATTCTGTGTGGGGAATATGAGTCGGTAGTCAAGGAGGCAGATGAAAGTAATAAACCGGTGCGAAAGCATCTTTTTGCTACGAATTTGAGTGCCGAGGCCCAGCCTGCCTTAGAGTGGACAATTGGGACGGTTCTCGGAGAGGGTGATACTCTGATGGCCATATATGCCATCAATCATGATATGGTGGGACATGGCTGCAAGATTGCTCCGGATGACAGGATAGCAAGAGAATTGTGCAGCCAAGGTGCTACCATGGGGACCAGCCTTGCGGCTATTAACATGCCACATACACTCGGAACAGCGTCTCCGTTATCCAACATTGAGGATATTTCGGAGAGGGTAGGGAGTGCACTGAGGCTGAGCGGGAGAGGTGCATTGCGGCAGAGGCGATTGCTAGGGTGGTGGGAAAGCTTTTGAGGGGGACGAGGCTGCAGGTCGGGGTCGCAGGGATGGTAATTTGCTGCGCGAGTCCGAAGCGGCTTCTTACTCAAATCCTGCGTTTCTAATTTATTTCTCGACTAAGATGGAATAGATCGACATTGTGGAACCTACACCTGTGTTCCTTGGTTCCCATGGCACAGAGGCAGTAGAGGGGTGGGTGCTCTGAATTACACACTGTTAGTATGATATTACATTATAAACTAACTTATCACCTAGCGGCCTTCTGGGATCCTTCATGAGTTACCTGGTCACTAAATCCTCTATCCCTGTCATGGTTGCCCGGAAAAAAAATTCAAACACACTAACAAAATTTCCAAAACCAACGGCCGGCGACCCAATAGGCTCATGACAAGCGCCTAGGCAGGCCATCTCGCCGGTGCAAAGGTAGACTAAATACTGTGCCAACTCGTCGGAGGGTTAGTGATGGGAGATCCGAGTTTGGGAAAACGGAGGGTTCTAATGGATTTCTTTCTTTTCTTTCATTCTTCCTCTTTTTTCCACTTGAACTATCATCATCATAATAGAGGATTACTGCTCACGGGCCCTCACTCGTGGAAATAAATTATGCTATCAACTGTATGAATGACCACTCTCATTCTCGTTGTTCCTTTATCTAGTTAAAAAGTTCCCCAGCCTGATAAATCGACATGCAGCCAATTAGAGCCAATGAAATAGATGGGGTCGTGAATGAAAAAGGAAAAAAAAATTGTGATAAGAAAATGTGAATGATTTCGGTCAGGCTCGAACCAGAGACCGCCAGTATGGGAGACAGGTGTAATAACCAACTACACCATTAAACCATGAATATAAAATTCTTGCACTCACACCACAACAGATCACCGGCTGCGGGGCCACGCTTGGCAGCAGTTTCTGTGCAGCGCTGCTAGGCTGCCGCTCATAGGTAAGGTCTTAAAGGGGCCCTAATTAAACACCATGGTACAGGGTTGGGGTTGTCTTTCCTGGTCTTGTGGTAGATTTTGTATTTTTGTCATCGGGGTGTACTAAGAGGGTTGCTTCTCCATCTGGGCTAACCACCATACCAATATCTAAGAGAGACAATTTTGGAAGCTTAACATGAGGTCTAATTATTGGAGTTTTTATGATACTATGCTTATGTAGCCCTGCCCAGTAACCTACTTCTGTCTAATGTTTTAGCTGAGGAGTTTTTCTTTGTGCCACTATCCGGGGTTGTTGTGATCTTTGTTGTCCAGTCTCTTGCGTTTCCGGATAGCGTGTCATGGGAGTCTGTATTGCTTACTAAGCCTTAAGATAGGACATCGCCCTGAAACCGAATTTGAGAGTGCCGCAATACTACACTACCCTGCTGTCCCTGATGGCCAAAAATCCAAAGCCATTTTCAGGTGCCTCAAGCGATCAGGGACAACTGGCCCGGTTCTGGTGTAAATGAATTCAGAACGTACTGAGATACATAGAGGACAGCGAGGTATCCGCATTATCGAGGGCTGGGATAGCGGGGTGTGAGGGTATTGACCTCATCAAGGCTTGTGTATCCTATCATAGATAGAACTATATCAAACAGCCGGGTAAAATGAGCTACGGGATTTTATACGGGCCTGTATGGTAGGGTAATGGGTTGCGGAACGGTGGGGGTTGTGGGAGTTGAGTTTGTAAGGTGGAAGGTTGCAACGTGACGGTTAGTGCTAAGAAGGTATGGCAGAAAATTGTGGGTGTAGCCTGTGGCACGCGTTACCACCACACGTATTTAGGCCCTGTTTGGCACGCAAGCATATAAAGAAATGCCATTTTTCTTGAAAATTGCTTATATCCTATTTTTTTAAAATGACATTTTTTCAAAAATAATTGTGTTTGGCAACCCCCTCTGCATATTTCAGGGTTTCTATATGTGAACAAAAAACATACTATAGAATAGGTTTAAATAAGGTAAGCCTAAATATTAATGCCTTCTTTGAGTAATGTGACTGTTTTTTCAAAATTTCCCACTGACTATACCTTTTTCTCATGGGATATTTCTCAATATATATATAGGGGACGTGTTGGAAAATAATATCTTGCACACGAACCTTCTCTCCTACACCTCCGGTGATTGAAATCTCAACACCACGGGAAATCATCATCACATTCCCACACCCACCTCTCTTCTCCCACGATGGCTACTGCCTAGGATTTGACGTTACGCCATCTTCCCTCCTCTTCTTGGGCCTCGGCCTCCCCTCCTTGGGGTTCTCGTTCCTGTTCATCGTTCACTCCCACTCATGAAGTTCGGTTCTCCCTCTTACCCCGCACTTGGTTTGCACCTCGCTTAGCATTTTGCACGGTTGGAAAGCTTCTCGCTTTGCTCACGGTCGGCGTTATGGTGTCGAACTCTCGGACGAAGTAGGCCTCGACTTGCTGGGCTTGTACCTCTGATGGGGAAAGCCTGGGTTACTGACATCATGGTCTCGCTCGGCTTCGTCGTCATCCCAACAGCCCTTGCTATGCCCCGTTTGTCGGCTGTGGCTGGCCTGTTCGCGATCCTTCCTTCTTTCCTTTCCCGGTTCCGTCCGCTTGTACCGTACTACTACAATCCTCTACCTGGCTGGCACCCTACTGCTCATCATTGGCTGGCACCGTACTGCTACACGTCGGTTGGAATCACCTCTGCCTGGTGGCTCCGCTCGCCTATCTATCCTTCACGATTGTCGTACTCCTCCTCAGTGACGCGCAGTCGTGATATTGCACTGCCACGGTGGCTGCCGCCAACGCCTTGGTGCAACCGATCTAATTACCGGCGCGGCTGTTGCTTTTCTGTTCGGTGTCGGCCCACTGTTTCGGTGGTTTTCCTATATGCGCGGTCACTATCTTCTCCCTCAAGACCCGAAAGGGATTTAGCGAAGCTTTCTTTTATTCTGGGAAGCCTGAGGATGGGTTTAGGTCTCTCTAACTGTATCTTTCTATGAATTGTTTCCTTACATGTTTGGGGTATATTATCTTAGGTGCAAGGTGAGGGGGGCTTTTCCTATGGTTTTAGGTGTTTGATTTTTCCCATGAAGAGGTGAAGCGGGCGGTTGTTGTGATTTATAGGTTTTGTTCTCTTCATAGATCTCGCTGCATAAGGCTTTGTGTACCTAAAACAAATAACGCATGATGTCAAAAGAAAATAAAAAAAATAATACGACCAAGAGATAGGATCTTTACACAACCATCTAAGTACTTTTCTATACTCAAGATATTGCAATACCATTACGCTTTACTCTCATTACATACTCCCCTCCTCTACGAGAGCCTACGCTCTAAGAGCCCGGAGACCATTGTGATAGTCTCGACGGGCCGCCTGAACATAGAACTATTGCGATAGTTCTATCAAGCCCGACAATCCACCCATCTTACTATCTGACGAGATAGTATCCCTCGACAGATCACTCAAGAGAATCAAGCCAGTTCCGTACTATCTGAAAAGATAGTACTTCCCTACGCCTTGGTGCAGAAAAGCGAGACTTGATTACATGGGCGACGACTGTCGTTGCCTGTTGCATACCTGCTCAACAATAGGATTGTTACACGTACCATATGATTGTTTAAATCCTATAACGGATCCGGCTCACCCATAGCAATCATTGGAAAATCAAATCTACATTTGATTATCACAACAAATAAATGAGATACTGCCCTGAGATTCAAGTCCCAGGTATTTTGAAATATAGAGAATCTGAAAATCTAGTTTTGATTTCCTGCTGATAAAGTGTTATTCTGATAGGGTGGTTTAAAGATTGCCTATTTCATATCTAAAGTGTGGTTTTTGATAAGCATAAAAATATTGAAAACCCTGGAAGAATTACATAATAAAATAGATAGAAGGATAGTATAAGTCTTAGATATTCAGAATAATCAGGTTTTAATTTTCTTCATACTAGTTTTTGAAAACCACCGTGATTAAAAAAAAGGTAGAAAATACGTGCAAATTACATACAAATTACATCAATTTTACCATGTAATATCTACATACGTAGTTGGCCTATGAACTCAATATCTTGGAATAAGCTTTATGATGATATCTGAAGTTAGTATATGAAGTTTGAAGTCAGATAAATATAGCCTTCTATATTTCATACCGGTTCTTAAAAATGCTTGCTCTTTAACTAAACTGTATATTAATCATAAACTAGTTGAAATCAAATTGTTGGGCTAACTACAAGTCAATTACCAATAAGATCAGGTTGAGTGGACCAGAGTGGACAGTATGGGGCATATTTGGAAGTGTATATTAATTATAATAAGTAGTAGAAAGAGTATTATTGATTGTAACTAAAGGCAAGTAATATAGAATCTGATCAACAGCTACTGTTGGACCTAGCTCTAAACAGTGCTGCTAGACTCCCTAGAACTTATAACTTAATCTAATAACTCAGTGTCGGTTTACATAGTAAGTTATTATAGCAAAATAACTATGCGATAAGAATTTATTCTAACTATTTGATAGTTAGATAATGATCAATGCACAAAGTATGTAAACCGTTTTTATTGACCATAAAAATTTATATACTATCTTAGGATATGATAGTTAAGGGGATTCCAAGATATTGAGTTTATAGGTCAACTACGTATGTAGATATTACATGGTAAAATTGATGCAATTTGTATGTAATTTGTACGTATTTTCTACCTGTTTTTTAATCACTGTGGCTTTCAAAAATGATTATGAAGAAAATTAAAACCTGGTTATTCTGAATATCTAAGACTTATACTATCCTTCTATCTATTTTATTATGTAATTCTGCCAAGGTTTTCAATTTCTTTTATGCCTATGAAAAACCACACTTTATTTATGAAATAGGCAATCTTTAAACCACTATATCAGAATAACACTTTATCGCCAGGAAATAGAAACTAGATTTTCAGATTCTGGATATTTCAAAGTACCGGTGGCTTGATTCTCAGGGCAGTAGCTCATTTATTTGTTGTGATAATCAAAAATAGATTTCATTTTCCAAGGGTTGCAATGGGTGAGCCGGATTCCAATGGTGAGCCACATCCGCGTAAATTATGTTATGGCTAGCAAGAATTGTGCTTGCCGATAAGCACCAACATCTACCCTGGTGTAGCCGTTCTTATAAACTCCCTTATGGACATAACCAAATTTGTATCTCACATGAGCTGAGGCTGGTTACCCAGAGGCTCGCAACTATTTCCCAGGCAAATAAGGCCATCAGGGGGGGGCTCCATGATGTCTCCTCCCTACTTGCCAACCTCCCCCCCCCTGAAGATCAAAATTCCCCCTAATTGCTGGCTGACCTCTAGGCATCCATTCGCAACCTGTCATATCGTGTGTCAGCGGCCATCCCTGCTCCCGCCCTAGTCCCTGCCCCCACTCATGTGGCCACCCCTCCTTTTATCGCCGGAGGCCCCGCCTGCTCCAGGAAGGGGAAAGAAACTGCCCGAGCACCGCCCACACCTGTCCTCACCATGGCTGAGGACCCTAAATTCCTCATACCATTCGACAATACCAAGCTTGGCAAGGCTTGCGGCGACCCCGAAAGGTACGCTAAGCTGTGCCCCCACAGCTACAAGGCAGGAGAATACGGGAGAGGCGCATCTGACATGAACTCCTTCACCCCCGGCCACCACCACCAAGACAACAACCCCTCCTCCTCCTATGCTCAAGCTGCCTCTGGCTCCAGCCAGGGTGTTAAGGACAAAAAGAAAGCCGGCAAGCAGCACTCCATCCAACACGTTGCAAGTGAGGTCCCCCCTCGTAGTAATCAGGGGCCTCCCACCCTTCCAGGTACCTAACGTTGCAATTTTGGTCCTCGCCAGTCCCCTGTGCCTCACCCAGATGCTCCAGCCATTGCGGCAACCTTCCCCGACATAGCTGCCTGCGTCCTCCAACTGGCTCCTCCCGCTCGGTTTCTCTGCCACCGTCAACCTATGAGGTGCCATCTCCCTGACCATCACTGACAAAGCAACTCCTGCTGGGTCATACGCCCCATACTCTGTCTCCCTCACCAGGGCCCTCAACCAATCATTCCCTGTAGGCGAAACCTGGGGTGCATGTTAGTCCTTGCCCCTACAGTGGTGCAACTAGCCATTCACGGCCTACCACTAGGTTTCCTCCAGCAAGATGAAGAGGAAGTCTTCCAATATATCACGCATGCAATCCTCAACGACAAAGCGACTCTGGGTCACTCAGGCACGTACGTTAACCCTGACTGAGATTCTCAGGGCACTAGGCAGGCCACTTCGGTGGTTGGCACGGTCGACCCGCAGCACGTGTCGGCCCTCACCTCGGGGGTCTTCATCCTCTCACAGCAATGCAAGGCAGAGGTTGCGTTCTCGGCCAATCGAACCTGCCAGTGTAGAAACTAGTGGAGATCTAGACACGCCCATCAGCGATGCCCCGCTGCCCACCTGACGTGCCCCATTTGTACGCTTCACAATACTTGTGTGGCTTACAGATGTCATAATCCAACCTGCCCCCGAGGCGGAAACAACGAGCCAGTCCCATCCTGTTGCCCAACCTCGCCCCCCCCATTGCTGCAACTGCGGTACTGAACACACTGCCACATTCAAGCAATGTCTGGCTTGACCTGGCCGAACTGGCCCGACCAGACCCACCTCCCCAGTCCTGCTTGGTCAAGACCACATGGATATGGCAGTCAATGGTGGCCCAACACCCTCTACTCCCCCGGCAAGGGCGGGTCCGATTCAGGTAGACCTCGTAAGTCCTAGGGAACCACCACCGGCAGGACCTCCCTGTCGTGGTACTACTCAATGATTTGGCGGCCCTCTCGCCCTGGAGGCCCAAAGCCCTTTCCCCGCACATTTCAACAGTCGGGCTCGTCCCGGCAATGAATAATCGTACCTCTTCCGCTGGGAAAGGGCCGGCCCTGAACCCCAAACTTCTTCCTATTGTTCAACATAACTGCCTTGGGAGCTGGGATGTTTTGCTGTCCTTATTTGAGTCGTTGAACGAAGTGGGGACATACCATTCGTTAGCCCTCCTGCAGGAGCCGCCTGTCAGCAAGGCTCACCTGCCCTCCTTCAATGGCTTTAAGTCATTTTTCCCCACTGTTAGGAAGCTCCACGTGGCGGCCTATGTTCATATAGGTTTGCTTTCCTCCTATTCGGTACTCCCAAGGTTCTGTGGGGTAGATGATGTCCTCGCCCGCGACGTCTCCTCCCAAGAGCCTCTCTTCAGGCCCAGCTTCCATGTCTTCAGGCTAATAAACGCCTACTCCACCAACACACGCAACCACTGAGTCCACTCGATCTCCCCTGTCACAAATTGTGACTAAGCAAGGCGGATCGCACATGACTCATATTTATGAGTCATAAGGTATGTTAGATTTCACGCTATGACATCACTTGACTCATAGTTCGCGCATAACTATGCACTTGCGAGTTATCGTTATATTATGATTGGTTAAGTGTTTCATGACTCACGATTGTGACGTCGTACGAGGTAATGACTTTCGCACATGACTCACATTATGAGTCATGGGTTTCATGCATGTGACTCATTTGAGCACATGACTTGGTTTATGAGTTTGGATTAGTTAAAATGTAAATGTTGTGCGACGACTCATACGAGTCATCGATGGATTTTGCGCTATGACTCCCTACAAGTCATAGAGGTTTATGGAGCACAAGGTGATGACTCACCAAGGTTAGGGTTGTGGGAAGATGCCTATATAAGGCGCTTGGTTCCAACCAAGGGATAGGACACGAACCATCTCTCCTCCACCACCGGCGATTGAAATCTCAACACCACGGGAAGTCATCGTCACTTTCCCCCACCCACCTCTCTTCTCCCACGATGGCTACTGCCTAGGAGTTGACGTTAAGCCATCTACCCTCCTCCCCTGTGGCCTCGGCCTCCCCTCCTGGGGGTTCTCGTTCCTGTTCGTCGTTGACTCCCGCTCATGATGTTCGGTTCTCCCCCTTACCCCGCACTTGCTTTGCACCTCGCTTAGCATTTTGCACGGTCGGAAAGCTTCTCGCTTCGCTCACGGTCAGCGTTACGGTGTCGGACTCTAGGTCAAAGTAAGGCTTCGGTTCTGCTGGGCTTGTACCTCTGATGGGGAAAGCTTGGGTTAGTAACATCACGGTCTCGCTCGGTCTCGCTGTCGCCCCAAAAGCCCTTGCTATGGCCCGTTGGTCGGTTGTGGCTAGCCCGCTGGCGATCCTTCCTCTACCCCCCTCCCGGTTCCGTCCGCTGGCACCGTACTGCGCCTTAAGCTGGCACCTTACTGCTAAAAACTCCTCCCGGGCTGGCACCCTACTGCTCCCCCCCTCTGGCTGGCACCCTACTGCTACTCACCGGCTGGCACCCTACTGCTCACCTTCCTGGCTGGCATCCCCTCTGCTCGGTGGCTCTGCTCGCCCTTCTCTCCACCTCCGATCGTTCGGCCCTTCCTCGGTTATGCCTAGTCGTGGTATAGCACTGCCTCGGTGGCTTTGTCCACCGCTTGAGAACGATGTAATGACCTGCCCGACCGTACATCATGGTTTTTGGTGGGCCCTCAACCTATCAGTTTTCCCGCGCCGGCAATCATCTATCCTCTCCCCTGGGCCCTGAAAGGGCCTTAGAACAGCCGTCGTTTCTTTTGTTTTGGGGAGCCTGCTGAAGGGTTTGGGTCTCTCTACCTGTACGTTTCTATGTTTTGTTTCCTTACGTGTCTGGGGTATATTATCTTAGGTGCTAGGCGAGGGGGACTTTTCCTATGGATTCGGGGTGTTTGATTTTTCCCATCACGAGGTGAAGCGGGCGGGATGACGTTTGCTTATAGGTTTTTTATCTCCATAGCTAGCGCTGCATGAGTCTTTTGTACCCTTAAACATAATAACAATTTGATTACAAAAAAAAAAAAAGAACAAGAACCAAGGGATAGGACACGAACCATCTCTCCTCCACCTCCGGCGATTGAAGTCTCAATATCATGGGAAATCATCGTCACTTTCCCCCACCCACCTCTCTTCCCCCATCATGGCTACTGCCTAGGGGTTGACGTTAAGCCATCTCCCCTCCTCTGTTGGGGCACGCATGCCTCCCCTCCTTGGGGTTCTTGTTCCCGTTCATCGTTGACACAAGCTCATGAAGTTCGGTTCTCCCTCTTACCCTGCACTTCCTTTGCACCTCGCTTAGGATTTTGTACGGTCGGAAAGCTTCTCGCTTCGCTCACGGTCGGCGTTACGGTTTCGGACTCTCGGTCGAAGTACGGCTTCGGTTCTGCTGGGCTTGTACCTCTGATGGGTAAAGCTTCGGTTAGTAACGTCACGGTCCCGCTCGGTCTCGCTGTCGTCCCAAAAGCCCTTGCTATGGCCCGTTAGTCGGTTGTGGCTAGCCCGCTCGCGATCCTTCCTCTACGCCCCTCCCGGTTCCGTCCGCTGGCTCCGTACTGCCCCATAAGCTGGCACCTTACTGCTAAAACCTTCTCCCCTGGCTGGCACTCTACTGCTCCTCGTCGGCTGGTACCCTACTGCTACTCTCCTGCTGGCACCCTACTGCTCACCGTCGTTGGCTGGCATCCCCTCTGCCCGCTGGCCCCGCTCGCCCACCTACCTCTCTCCCTCCTGCGATTTACTCTACGGTCGCAAACCTGGCTTAGGTTACGGTTGATCATGGTATTGCACTGCCTCCTTGGTCTCTCCTAAACGCCATCACGTCGCCACCCTCCGGTCAGTCCCGACCGTCAACCGGCCTGCCCCTTCCGGCGACTAGCCGCGGGGCCTTTTGGTTAGGCATATTGGCAATAGTAGTTGTACCTAGAGGTTTCTTTGATTCTGTTCTTAGTGTTACCTGGGGGCCTGCTGAAGGGTTTGGGTCTCTCTCCTGTACGTCTCTATGAATTGTTTCCCTACGTGTCTGAGGTTTTCTTAGGTGGTAGGCGAGGGGGGCTTTTCCTATGGATTCGGGGTGTTTGATTTTTCCCATGATGAGGTGAAGCGGGCGGGATGACGTTTGCTTATAGGTTTTTTATCTCCATAGCTAGCGCTGCATGAGTCTTTTGTACCTTTAAACATAATAAAGAATTGATTACAAAAAAAAAAAAGAAAAAAGAACGACCAACGGATAGGACCACGAACCATCTCTCCTCCTCACGAACCATCTCTCCTCCACCTCCGGCGATTGAAACCCCAACACCACTGGAAATCATCATTACTTTCCCCCACCCACCTCTCTTCCCCTATCATGGCTTCTGTCTATGGGTTGATGTTAAGCCATCTTCCCTCCTCTCCTGGAACACGCATGCCTCCCCTCCTTGGGGTTCTTGTTCCTGTTCATCGTTGACATCCGCTCATGAAGTTCGGTTCTCCCCCTTACCCCGCACTTGCTTTGCACCTCGCGTGGCATTTTGCATGGTCGGATAGCTTCTCGCTTCGTTCACGGTGGGCGATATGGCGTCCGGACTCTCGGTTGAAGTAAGGCTACGGTTCTGCTGGGCTTGTACCTCTGATGGGGAAAGCTTCGGTTAGTAACATCACGGTCCTGCTCGGTTTCGCTGTTGTCCTAAAAGCCCTTGCTATGGCCCGTTAGTTGGTTATGGCTAGCTAGTGTTCGTTACCGGGCCTCCGGCGCCCCGAAACCGGCGGGCCCCCGCCTCAATTCCCCGCCCCGCCCCGGTCAACGGCCCGGGGCGGGGCATTTTTTTTTTAACCCCTGCCCCTGCCCCCGCCCCGTTCAATGCCCCGAACAGCCCCCCGTCAATGAATTTTCTCCGCCCAGGGCCCCGCTTTTTCCTATATTCCCCTCTCGAACATTGCTCCTTTGATACATGATTGAGTAATTGTGTGAGCATATACATGTCCCTGGGATGAATGGACCGAACACCGCCGTGGTTATGGGAGCTGAAAGCCCTTTGCCAAGGAGCCCCCTGGTGTTCGGTCCATTCATGCCAGGGACGTGTACCAAAAACCACATACCTCAAAGTATATACGGGCATTTATTTGCATGGAATGATTCATACAATATGAACCGGAATAATTCCCAACACTGATTGGACGTCCGAGTTGCCTAGTCTAGTAACGTATATTGTCTCAGCAGGCCATACGCCTAATTCATAAGCCCAATTCATACACTCTATTCACAGGTTCAAATCATATGCCCAATTCATAAGCCTTATTCATCCGCTGGTGCCATATGCCCAAATCATACACCCAAGCCATACGCTCAAATCATACGCCCAAACCATACACCCAAACCATACGCCCAAATCATATGCTCACATCATACGCCCAAACCATATACACAAACCATACGCCCAAATCATACGCTCAAATCATACGCCCAAGCCATACGCCCAAACCATACGCCCAAGCCATACGCCCAAGCCATACGCCCAAATCA